>JGI26088J50261_1000512_pt1 | contig 22920 bp, 17 predicted proteins | sample SaaInl1SG_22_DNA_FD_50261 | JGI IMG/M metagenome (IMG submission 50261)
GCAGAAGATTTCCAGAAAGTTATCGGTATTGATGAAAAAACCCGGCAAATTGATGCCGATGGCCTGTTTGCCTCTGGCTCTATGGCCACCCAATTCGCCGCTTTTGCAGAAGCAGCCCCGAAACTGGCAAACCAGCTACATCATGATCAGGAAATAAGAAAAAAACTGCGAGAGGTCTTTTTAAAGGCACGTGATGAAACAATGGCCGGTATCGGCAGTGTGCCAAATGGCGATGTTATCACCCCCCTTGGCGAGCTGCATGATAGCGGATATAAAATGGCTGTTCTGACCAATGACAGCGCAGATTCTGCGAATAAAGACTGTCACGATATTGGCGTAAGTACCTATCTGGAAATGGTGGTCGGCTTTGATAGTGGCTTTGGCTCAAAGCCCGAGCCTGAAGGGTTTCTGGCCATTTGTGAGGCGATTTCCTGTCATCCGGGCGAGGTTGCGATGGTCGGCGATACCTTTGCGGACAGGCACGCGGCCGAGCGTGCCGGAGCAGGCGCGTTTATCGGTATTTCCTCTATCTATCCAAATACGCCAAGGGCTCTGGAAGGCATCCCGCATTTATTGCCGGATTTAACCGGCCTGCCAAATATTATTCGCGCGCTTCGTTAGCCGACAAACGCCTTTTCCAGAACAAAATGGCCGGGGGCAGAATTTGCCCCTTCTTGCAGCCCGGCCTCCAGGCAAAGCTGTTTCATATCGCGGTTCATATTCATAGACCCGCAAATCATTACCCGGTCATCGCTCGGCGATAGATGCGGCAGACCCAAACTTTCAAAAAACGCCCCGCTTTCCATCAGATTGGTGATGCGCCCCATATGCGGATAGCTCTCGCGCGTTGTGGTCGGGAAATAGAGTAATTTTTCCGCTGCACTTTCGCCTATCAAGGGGTCGTCTTTTGTGCGGGCAACCAGCTCCATACTAAAGCCCAGCTCTGCAACCTCGCGGCAGGTATGGGTTAATATCACCTGATCAAAGCGTTCATATAATTCAGGATCGCGCAACAGAGAGGCAAAAGGCGCAACCCCTGTCCCGGTTGATACCAGATAACATCTCTTGCCCGGCAACAGCGCATCCAGCACCAGCGTACCGGTAGGCTTGGTTTTCATAATAATATAGTCACCCGCGCTGATATGCTGCAGGCGGCTGGTTAATGGCCCATCGGCAACCTTAATCGAATAAAAACTTAAACTTTCTTCCCAAAAAGGAGAGGCAATTGAATAGGCACGAAGAAGCGGGCGTCCAGCTTCGTTCAGCAAGCCTATCATCACAAACTCGCCCGAGCGAAAACGAAAACTTTGCGGACGCTCTACCTCAAAGGAAAAAAGCCTGTCTGTCCAGTGCCGTACACCCATTACCCGAACTGCATCAGGTGTGTCTGCATCAATGACGGGATAGATTGTTTGCTCTGCGGCCTGTGCCATTTTTTTCTACCTCCTTGACAGGCGCGTAACACGCTTGCTGCCCTTACATGGAAAACCTGCCCTCAAATGTCAATAAAAAGGGAAAATTTATGGATAATCGGATAATTTTTTTCTATAGATTAGCCTTGACTAACTTCATAAGCCTCTTAATTATTACTGTAAGGTTGCAAACTTATGAAGGCCGTACTGTTTCCAGGAAAATATTTCCTTAAAAAAAGATGCCCTAAAGTAAGAGCTGAAAAACCCACCTGTCAATTGAGGCGCATTGTATGACATCTGCACATATCCTTTCCGAGACAAAAGCCGGGCGGCGGATTAATCTGCCGCTTTTGGCGATTGTTTTGGGATTTTGCACCGCCCTGACATACGACCCCGGCTTGTTTGAGGTTATGTTTGCCGCCATTGCGGATGCATATTTGCAAGTATCGACCTTTGTTGCCGGCACGTTGCTGTTATTTTTTATGGCAGAGCGTGCCTTTAAATTTGATTTAACAAAAGCGCTTGCTGAATCCGGTAAATGGCAGGTTCCTCTGGCCGCTGCCCTTGGCGCATTGCCGGGCTGTGGCGGGGCTATCATTGTGGTGACCAAATATGTTTCCGGGCGGCTCAGTTTTGGCTCGGTTCTGGCTACCCTTACCGCTACCATGGGCGATGCTGCCTTTTTGTTGCTGGCCAAAGAACCTTTGACAGGATTTTTTATTATTGTTCTTGGCTTTTCGGTCGGGGTGGTTACCGGATATATTGTGGATGCCCTCCATGGCCCGGATTTCATGCGCCCGAAAGAAAGCACCGCCATTCGCCATGCCGATTTATCTGATCCCGAACATGAAGATTTTTCCAATAGGTTTTTAGACAGGCTCTGGATGATAATTTTCACTCCCGGCCTTGTTCTGGGGCTGATGATGGCCTTCCAGATTGATGTCGATGCAATGTTCCGCACGGAAAATATTTCTGCCCCTGCCAGCTTGCTTGGTTTTATAGGCGGGATGCTCTGTTTTGGTATGTGGGCATTGCCCCGGCTTGTCCCTGTTCTACGCAAATCTGCCAACAGCCATGTTGCAGGCGAGCATGAGCCGATTATCCGGCGCACCATAGCGGATACAAATTTTGTCACCAGCTGGGTTATTTTTGCCTTTCTTTTATTTGAGGTAGCCATCCATCTGACCGGGCTGGATTTAAAGTCATTCTTTACCTCGGTTGCGGCTTTTGCACCGGCAATTGCGGTAGTAATCGGCTTTATTCCCGGATGCGGGGCGCAAATTCTGGTCACGACATTATATCTTTCTGGCTATCTGCCCTTATCGGCGCAGATTGGCAATGCGATAAGTAATGATGGGGATGCATTGTTTCCGGCGATTGCCCTGGCACCGGGTGCAGCGGTGATGGCAACGCTTTATTCAGCGATACCTGCGTTACTGATTTCCTATGGGTGGTTTTTCCTGGCGCATGGCTAGGGGGCTGTTAAATATTCTATCCTGATAGCTGGCCGCCAGACGCGGGACTTGCTCCAGCCAGTATTTCTGGCCTATGCGTTTGGCCAGGCTTTGCGGAATGGCCACCTCATCAAAACCGGATTGACGCACATGGCGATATTGATCGGCCAATATATGCCCCTCTGCACGTAATTTGCCGCGATAGCCATACAGCCGCAAAAGCCGCGCCAGGCTATAGCCGCGCCCGTCCGATGCATCCGGAAACGCGATTGAAATGCGTTTTATCTGCCTTAAATAGCGCACACAGCTTTCTATCTGCTGATCATTTTCCAGATATAATACCGCCTTATCAAAGCGCCTTGCGGCCATGCCTTTAGCCATATCATTTAACGTCAGTTTAGAGAAAAATTGCCAGCTATCATCGCGAAAGCCGGTATCATCTATCACCTGTTTTTCTATCGTCATAATGCCTCTGTTTTCTGCGGATAGAGTGCGGCCTTGAACGGGGACAGCCCAACGCGGCGATAAAACCGGATAAAGGTTTCCTGCCTGCTGGTACGGCCCGCCAGATAGACATCCAAAATCCGGTCAATCGCCTGCATCAAATCCTCGGCTGAAAATCCGGGGCCTGTATGGCTGCCAAGGGCGGCATCTTCACTGCCATCCCCGCCAAGCGTTATTTGGTAATTTTCCACCCCTGCCCGCTCCAGNCCCAAAATGCCGATATGCCCGACATGGTGATGGCCACACGCATTGATACAGCCGGAAATTTTAATCTTTAACGGGCCGATATCCTCCTCGCGTTTTCTTGCCTCAAAACGCCGCGCCAGAGCCTGGGCAATCGGAATAGAGCGCGCCGTGGCCAATGTACAATAATCCAGGCCAGGACAGGCAATTATATCGGATGCCAGACCAATATTGGCAGATGCCAGACCAATTTCCTGCAACCCTTTCCACACCGCCAGCAAATGCTGTTTTGGCAAATGGGGAAGCAGGATATTTTGCTCATGGCTGATGCGAATTTCATCATAGGCATAGTCTTTTGCCAGCCTGGCTATCGCTCTCATCTGCTCTGCACTGGCATCGCCTGGCGGACTGCCATGTGTCTTTAGCGAGATAGATAAAATAACATGGCGCTGGTCTTTATGTGCGGCACAATTCTGGCCGGCAAACCTGGCAAAGGCCGGGTTCAACACCTTATCGAGATGCAAATCATATCGCCTGGCAGCCGAAAAATCAGGCAGGGCAAAATCTTGTGCAATCTGCGCCCTTAATTTTACATTCATTGGCGGCAATTTTTCCTTGCGGCGAACAAATTCGGTTTCTATCTGATGTCTGGCATCCTCAACCCCCAGCGCATCTATCAGGATTTTTATCCGCGCTTTATATTTATTATCGCGCCGCCCCAGCCGGTTATAGACAGACATTATTGCATCCAGATAATGAAACAGGTCATTTTCCGGCAGAAAAGAGCGCAGCATTCTGCCAATGCGCGGCGTGCGCCCCAACCCGCCCCCGACAAATATCTGATAGCCTGTCCCGGCGGTGGGCGAGGATATTATGCGAATACCAATGTCATGAAAGGCGATGACAGCCCTGTCGGTATCGCTGGCACTAACCGCAATTTTAAATTTGCGCGGCAGATAGGCATATTCGGGATGGCCGGTAGACCATTGCCGCAACATCTCGGCGGTAATGCGCGGATCGGCTGCCTCACCTGCGGCCGCGCCGGCAAAATGGTCGGTTGTCACATTGCGAATACAATTGCCAGAGGTCTGGATAGCATGCATATCCGCCTCTGCCAGCTCGGCCAGTATATCGCCTGTTTCTTCCAGCTTTATCCAGTTGAACTGAATATTCTGGCGCGTGGTAAAATGGCCATAGCCCCTGTCATAGCGCTCGGCAATATCGGCCAGCTTTTCCATTTGCCGGCTATCAAGCGTGCCATAGGGAATAGCCACGCGAAGCATATAGGCATGTAATTGCAAATACAGGCCATTTTGCAAGCGAAGCGGCTTAAACTCCGCCTCGCTCAACACCCCTGTGAGGCGCCGTTGCACTTGTGCGCGAAACTCTTCTATACGCTGGCGTAAATAGGATTTATCAAAATCGGTATAGCGATACATCTGCTTTGCCTTTTGCCCTTATTTGGCGGATTGTGTTTCAGCAAGGGACGGTAAAAACTGGATAGTGGGGCCAGTGGCTCTTATCTGCTCTTTCAGGCTTTGAGCAGAAACCCTGTCACCGGCTAAATTAGCTGGCATGACATAAAGGGAGGATAAATATTCGGCCGCCAGCTCAACGGCTGAAAGCGCGGCTTCTGCCTGCTGGATATCCGGGAAATGCACCGCCCCTGCCAGCTGTCCGGATAGCTGGCCAGCTTTGTCCAGATAGACCACATCGCCGGTTAGCAAATCATTGCCAGTGAGGATATAGACAGTCCTTGTTTTGTCAGGATGCCGGCTCATCTTGTGCCTGCCTTTGCGCTCTGCTGTGCGGTTACCGCCCCGGCTTGTGCCAGATGAAATGGCTGGAATTGCGCGTATTCATGGGGATGTAAACCCAGCAGGATAAGCAAGGGCGCATCATCTGAAAATTCTTCCAGCGCATCGCAAAGCCCTGCCAGCCGCGTGGCAGATATGCGCGCATTTTGCCAGCCAATAGCACTGGCCAGCGTCACCGGCATATTTTCATCTGCCCCGAACATTAACAGGCGGCCTTGTATAAAGCCGGCCGCCTTGCGCCCCATATAAATCGCGGTCACCGCGCCTTCTTGCGCTAATTGTCGCCAATCCTGTTCGGCATAACCGCCCAATTGATAGCCGGTACAAAAGCTGACGCGCCGGTTGCGCCCCCGCTGGCTAAGCGAAACGCCGATCCGGGCGGCCATCGCACAAGCAGTTGTCACACCAGGCACAACCTTAAAGCCAATGGCCGTTTCCTGTAACGCGGCTATTTCTTCATCCAGCCGTCCAAACAGGCCAGCATCCCCGCCCTTGAGGCGTACTACCTTCTTTCCTGTTCGGGCAGCTGTTATCAGATGATCATGGATAGAGGGTTGCGGCATTGAAGCGCCGAAACCGCGCTTGCCGACATCGATAAATTCTGCTTCCCGGCGGCATAATTCCAGCACAGAGGGATGTACCAGACGGTCATGCAAAACAATATCGGCATCATGCAAGGCGGCCTGGCCATCGCGGGTTATCATGCCGGCATCGCCTGGCCCGGCACTGACAAACGTGACAAAATCCGGGCGTGAGGCCCTGGCGCCCTGTGGCGTTTCAAGGTGTTCTCTGGCGGCCTGATACAAGGCGTTACCCTGTTTTTCTGGCGGGAATTTTTGCAAAATTTCAGGGCCGATCCTCTCAAACATATCGATCCAGAATTGCCGCCTTGCCGCCCCTTGCGGCAGGCCGGTTGCCAGCCTGCGTAACCCGCCGGCCAATCGTGCCAGCCTGCCAGCAGATAATGGAACTATCGCGTCTATCTGGGCTTTCAGGCGGCGCACCAGCACAGGGGCAAAGCCTTCGCTGCCAATCGCAATGGTAACAGGGGCGCGGTCAATAATGGCCGGGGTAATAAAATCAGAATTATCCTTGTCATCTATCAGGCAGACAGGCGTGCCAGCGGCGGTGAACAGGGCGCGGATGCGGCGGCGCTTTTGCCTATCTTCATAGCCAATATAGCCAAACACCGCTTCTTTTACGGCATCAGGTGCGGGGTCGTTTTTTTCGAGCCTGATGGCTTTTATTGCGGCCAGGCGCAAATATTCTGCGCCAAATTCTGTATCATACACCGTAAGGCTGGCAGAGGTTTTCAGCAACAGCCTTATCTTTGCAAGACTATCCTTGCTGGCACCGCAGATGATAACAGGCTGGCCTTCTACGCGCAGATATAGCGGGAAATAGGCCAGTTTGTTTTCTGGCGCATTTTCTGGCCTGTTTTCTGGCCTGTTTTCTGGCCTGTTTTCTGGCCTATCATGCCCCTCATATGCATCAAAATGCGCGGGGGTTTTATCTCTATCCATCTGCGGCTCTGATAAAAATTAAATATCTCGGCACCCAGAGAACACCAGATTGATAAAAAGCCAAAACAGATTTGCCGGAATAAAAAATATATTTCCATCCCGGCTTGTCTATGACAATGCTATTCTTTTTTTCGCCTGTTTATCAGAACAAGCCGCTTGTGAGGGGGCAAGGGATAAAACAGCTATCCCTGCCCGCCATCCGGTTTTGATTCGCCCGATTTGATAAGCTGGCCTGATTAGGAAAAGGCCTGCAAGCCTGTCTGTGCCCGACCCAGAATAAGCGCGTGCACATCATGCGTGCCTTCATAGGTGTTCACTGTTTCCAGATTCATCAGATGGCGCATGACATGATATTCTTCTGAAATGCCATTGCCGCCATGCATATCTCTGGCCATACGCGCGATAGCCAGCGCCTTGCCACAGCTATTGCGTTTGACAAGAGAGATAAGCTCAGGCGCACAACTGCCCTCATCCAGCATCCGGCCAACCCGTAAAACAGATTGCAGACCAATCCCGATTTCGGTTTGCATATCTGCCAGTTTCAGCTGTATCAGCTGGTTAGCGGCTAATGGGCGGTTAAATTGCTTGCGCTCCATTGTATAGCTATGGGCGGCGTGCCAACAGGCTTCGGCTGCCCCCATTGTCCCCCAGCTAATGCCATAGCGTGCCTTGTTTAAACAGCTGAACGGGCCTTTCAGACCTTCCACATTTGGTAAAATCGCGTCTTCGGAAACTTCAACATCACTCATGCTGATAGAGCCGGTGATAGAGGCACGAAGGGATAATTTGCCCTTGATAGGGTCAGCGCTCAGACCCTTCATCCCCTTTTCCAGCACAAAGCCCCTGATTTTGCCATCATGGGCTTCTGACTTTGCCCAGATGATAAACACATCGGCAATCGGGGCATTGGAAATCCACATTTTAGCGCCATTGATCACATAGCCTGTATCGGTTTTTCGTGCGATAGTCCGCATCGAGCCGGGATCAGATCCGGCATCGGCTTCTGTCAGGCCAAAACAGCCTATCCATTCGCCGGTTGCCAGCCTGGGCAGATATTTTTGCTTTTGGGCTTCACTGCCAAAACTTTCAATCGGATGCATTACCAGAGAGGATTGCACGGACAACATCGAGCGATAGCCTGAGTCAATCCGCTCTACCTCGCGCGCCACCAGCCCGTAACAGACATGGCTCATGCCCGCCCCGCCATAATTTTCGNTGACCGTNACCCCTAACAGGCCAAGACTGCCCATCTCGCGGAAAATATCGGCATCTGTTTTTTCCTCGCGAAAGGCTTCGATAACACGCGGTGCCAGCTTTTCGTCTGCATAGGCTCTGGCGGTATCGCGCACCATCCGCTCATCTTCGCTGAGTTGTGCCTCCAGACCAAATGGGTCAGCCCAGTCAAATACAGCTTTGGTTTTTGGCTTGGCTACTGGCTCTGCAATACTATCCATCATGTATGTCCTTTTTTAGTTTCCTCGCGGATATGGGTGTTTGCTAAAATACAAATCCGCGCGCCTATTGAAAAGATACTTTATCATATGATGCGAAAGTCCAAAAAGACACCCCCCTTTTGACAGGGTTTCGCGCTATATTTTCTGTACCTTCTCGCGCCGCCATATATAGATGCCTGACAGGATAATAATCGCTGCCCCGCTAAGGGTGGACGGGGCAGGAATTTCAGCAAAGACCATAAATCCCCAAAACATCGCAAACACCACCCCCAGATAATTTAGCGGTGCGGTCTCGCTGGCCTCCACCCGTTGCAGGGACAAGATCACCGCATAATGCCCCAGCCCGCCAAATAGGGACATACTGGCCATCATTATCACCGCCCCCGGACTATCCGGGGTCACCCAGATAAACGGCAACAGCAATGAGGTGCAAACCGCCCCAAATCCGGCGGTAAAAAACAGGGTAGTATTTGGTGATTCCGCATCGCCCAGCTTGCGCGTTAAAATAGAATAGCTGGCATAAAAACCGGCCGCCCCAAGTGGCAGGAGCGAGGCAAGGGTAAAAATATCGGATTGCGGCTGGATAATCACCAACGCGCCCATAAAGCCGGCCATCACGCTGAGGATGCGCCGCACCCCTATTTTTTCGCCCAGAAACAGCACAGCCATAGCGGTAATCAGCAAGGGGGCAACCATAAAAATGGCCGCTGTCTGTCCCTGATCCAGATAATTCAGGCTTAAAAAGAAAAAACAAGTCCCGCCAAACAAGGCCGCAGAGCGTGCCAGTTGCAAACGCGGATAGCGGGTGACGATAACTTTATTTAGACGCGGGGCAAACAGAAACAAAATCAGCAAAAACTGGCCGGTATATCTGGCCCATACCACCTGCATCACCGGCTGGCTTTGCAATAGATATTTGGCCATCACATCCATTGTCGGAAAGCAAAAAGTGGCCAGCATCATCAGCAAAAACCCCTGCTGACGCAACGAAAGCCTGGAAAATAAAACAGCACCGGAAATCACTGACATTCTTTCTAAAAAGATAGAGATAACAGATAGCGCGACAGATAGCGCCGCATAGCCCAGAGCATGAGCCAGATAGCCATNGGCTGTAAAGGTAAAACAAGCGCCCGGCCGATTTTGCCTGGCTGCCTGTTTGATGCTCGAATTTTTGCAAATTATAGGCTATTATCACCCCATCAGAAGCAAAATTTAGCCTGAAAAAAGGGTAGGGTATGGCCGATAAACAGGACAAGAAAAAGCGGTGGGAAGAGCTTGCACAAGCAGAGTTAAAAGGCAAATCACCTGCGGCGCTGAGCGCCCATACAGCAGAAGGCATTGATATTGCCCCGCTTTATACAAGCGCAGATCTGGANGGCCTTGACCATCTGGATAGCGTGCCAGGCGAAGCGCCCTTTACACGCGGGCCACGCGCGACCATGTACACTGTCCGCCCCTGGACTATCCGCCAATATGCCGGATTTTCCACCGCAGAAGAAACCAATAAATTTTTCCACAAAGCCCTTAATGCCGGGCAAAAAGGATTGTCGGTTGCTTTTGATCTGGCCACCCACAGGGGCTATGATTCAGACCATGCACGGGTGCGCGGCGATGTTGGCAAGGCCGGGGTAGCCATCGATACAGTCGAAGATATGAAACGCCTTTTTGCCGGTATTCCGCTTCAGGATATGAGCGTTTCCATGACGATGAACGGCGCTGTATTGCCGGTACTGGCCGCTTTTATTGTGGCAGGTGAAGAGCAGGGCGTTTCCCAGCAACAGCTATCCGGTACTATTCAAAATGATATTTTAAAAGAATTTATGGTGCGCAATACCTATATNTACCCCCCGGCCCCATCCATGCGCATAGTATCGGACATTATTGCCCATACCGCCCGATATATGCCGAAATTCAATTCTATTTCTATCTCTGGCTATCATATGCAGGAAGCCGGGGCTAATCTGGTACAAGANCTGGCCTTTACCCTGGCAGACGGGCTGGAATANGTAAAAGCTGCGAGNGACAGGGGGTTAGCGGTGGATGATTTTGCCCCGCGCCTGTCTTTCTTTTTCTGTATTGGCATGAATTTTTTTATGGAAGCGGCCAAATTGCGGGCGGCACGTACCTTGTGGGCGCGCTGGATGGAAAAGCTGTTTCAGCCCGGCAATCAGAAATCCTTGATGCTGCGCACCCATTGCCAGACCTCCGGGGCAAGCCTGGCCGAACAGGACCCTTATAATAATGTTATCCGCACCACCATAGAGGCGATGGCAGCGGTGCTGGGCGGCACGCAATCCCTGCATACCAATTCCTTTGATGAGGCGATTGGCCTGCCCACAGATTTTTCTGCGCGTATTGCCCGCAACACCCAGCTGATCCTGCAACATGAAAGCGGCATTACCGATACAGTTGATCCGCTGGCCGGCTCTTATTATGTTGAAAATTTGACCGCAGAGCTGATTGAAAAAGCCGATAAGCTTATCACAGAAATCCAGGATATGGGCGGCATGACAGATGCGGTACTGGAAGGCTTTCCAAAACGCGAAATCGAAAAAATGGCTACGGCCAGACAGGCGCGTATCGATAATGGCGAGGATGTTATTGTTGGCGTCAATAAATATCGCCCGAATGAGGATAGCCCGGTCGAGGTTCTGGATATTGATAATGATGCGGTGCGCGCCGAGCAAACCAAAGCACTGGATTTAATCCGCCAGCAACGTGATGAAAAGGCTGTAGAGGCCGCTTTGGATGCCCTGAAAGAGGCGGCAAAAAATAATAGTGGCAATTTGCTGGCACTCAGTGTGGAGGCGATGCGCGCACGTGCCAGTGTGGGCGAGCTATCGGCCGCCCTGGAAAGCGTATTTGGCCGTTTTATCGGCAAACAGGAAACCGTGCGCGATGTCTATCGCCAAACCTATGGCAGTGGCGCAGAAATCGATGCGGTAGAAACCGCCTTTAGCCGTTTTTGTGAAGAGACAAGCGAGACACCGATCTTATATATGGCCAAGCTGGGCCAGGATGGCCATGATAGAGGGGCAAAGGTGATTTCCTCTGCCTTTGGCGATTTCGGCATGGATGTGCGGGTTGGCACGCTATTCCAGACACCCGAAGAAGCTGTTTTGACAGCGATGGATATGGGCGCGCATATTATCGGGGTATCCTCGCTGGCAGCAGGCCATAAAACCCTGCTACCGGAATTAATTCAGATCCTGAAAGAAAAAGAAGCAGAAGATATTCTGGTGATTTGTGGCGGCATTATTCCGCAACAGGATTATCAATATCTGTATGATGCAGGGGTGGCAGCTATTTTTGGCCCTGGTACTGCTATTCCCGAAGCCGCCACAAAAACCCTGGATGCCGCCACCGATAATTTAATGCGGATGCATAATTATCGAAAGGATCGCCTGTCCAAAGCCGCTGGCTAGGGGCGCTTATGCCCCGCCACGCAGCTTGGCAAGGGTTGTGCGCGGGGTAATCGCATCAACATTGATATCCAGCTCGATAACCGCGCCTTTGTCGGCCTGGGCCGCCTTGGCAAACACCGCTTCAAAATCAGCTGTCTTGCTAACTTTAAAGCCTGCCATTCCATAGGCTTGTGCGACCGCGGCGAAATCCGGATTATACAGGCTTGTCCCGGAAATTCGGTTTGGATAATCGCGCTCCTGATGCATACGAATAGTCCCGTAAGAACCATTATTCAGAACAAGAATAATCAGTTTTGCATTTGCCTGAATAGCTGTGCCCAGCTCGGCAATGCCCATCTGGATATCGCCGTCTCCGGCAAAACATACCACCTGGCGGCCAGGATAGGCCACACCTGCGGCAATCGCTGCGGGCAAGCCATAGCCCATCGCCCCGCTTTGCGGTGCTATTAGCCGCTGGTTGGGGCCAAAACAAAAGGCCTTGTTTGGCCATAGGGCAAAATTGCCTGCCCCGTTTGTCAAGATAGCATCTTCTGCCAGCTGTTCTTGCAAAATCGCCATCACCGCAGACATATCAACCGGGCTGTCCTGAGCAGCAGGGGTCAGAGAGGCAAGATAGGCCTTTCTATTTTCGTCAATAAAGGCTTTGCGTGAGGCCAGCTGTGCATCGCTCGCCNCCTGTCCTGCCAATGCCATCGCAAATTGATTAGGCCCGGCATGCAGCGCAAGAGCCGGGTGATAAATCTTGCCAATTTCCATATCCGAGGCATGAACATGAATAATTTTCTGGCTGGCATAGGGAACATCCAGCAATGTCCAGGCTTGGGTCGTCCCCTCACCCAGCCGGATATTCAGCGCCAGAATAACATCTGCCTGTTTAATGGCTGCGGCGATATGCGGNGCCATCCCCACCCCNGCATCACCAATATAGATAGGGCTGTGATTATCGATAACATCATGATAGCGAAAGGCAGCCGATACCGGGAAANTCTGGCTTTCAGCAAAGCTCTGCAAGGCTTTTTTGCCGGCATCATTCCAGCCGCCGCCACCTGCCAGAATAAGCGGTTTTTTCGCAGCAGACAGCATTTCCATAGCCTGTGACAGGGCATCTGTATCCACCCCGGCTTCGGCAATGGTTACTGGCTGGCAAGGCTGGGAGGCTGTCATTTGGGTCAGCATATCTTCTGGCAGGGCAATAACCACAGGCCCTGGCCGCCCGGAAAGGGCAATATGCCATGCCCGGCTGATAATTTCAGGAATTCGGTCAGGATTATCAATTTCGGTTGCCCATTTTGCCAACGGCGTGAAAAAGGCGCGGTAATCTACCTCCTGAAAGGCNTCTCTGCCCTTGTCATCNACCGCGACCTGGCCAATAAACAGGATCATGGGCGAGCTGTCCTGCATGGCGGTATGCACGCCAATGGACGCATTGGTTGCCCCTGGCCCGCGCGTAACAAAGCCAATGCCGGGCTGGCCAGTCAGCTTGCCCCACGCCGCCGCGGCAAAGCCGGCCGCGCTTTCATGCCGGCATAAAGTGAATTTGATATCCGCATCATACAAGGCATCCAGAACCGCCAGATAGGATTCGCCCGGCACACCAAAGCCGGTCTTAACCCCCAGATTTGCAAGACATTTAACTAATAGCTCTCCGCCTGTTCTTGATGATTTGGACATTTTTTAACCCATCCCCGTAAAATAAAATATTCTCGTTTTAACTTATCTATATAAAGACCGGATTGACAAGCCTTGAAAGCCGACAAATCGCTTCTTACATAAAAAGAAGACAAGGCAAGCCGGCAAAGAAGACAAGGCAAGCCGGGTTGGTGGGGTATCACAACCCGGGATGCAGGCAAAATGGAAATGTAAAATGCTGCTGCTAGCGGGTTTTATCCTTTGCCCCTGTTATCAAAAAAATAACAGGACTTCATTATCAAACGCTGCAAGGACGTGCGCTTCATAGGCAAGGCACGTACTTCCTGATGTGAGGAGTTAAAAAATGAATACAGAACAATTTACCGCCACCATTCGCAAAGCCTTTGGCACAGCGCAGACCATTGCCCTGCGCCGTAACCATCAGAGGATGGGCGATTTGCATTTGCTGGCTGGCCTGCTGGAAGATGACGGGCAAGCTGCCAGCCGGCTATTGATGCGCGCCGGCGTGAATATGGACAGCTTGAACAGCACCCTGGAAGCCGCCTTGAAAAAAATTCCCGAAGTTACCGGCAGCGGGGCAGATAATCTGCAAATTGACCCTGGCCTGGGGCGTATTGTGGCCGATGCGGAAAGCTGGTCAAAACAGCGCGGCGACAGCTTTATTTCGGTTGATGCAGTTTTGATGGCGATGATAGCTGGCAAGGGCAGCTCGGCTAAAATCATGCGCGAGGCAGGCTTGCAGGAAAGCCAGCTAACCAGCGTTATTGATGAAATGCGCAAAGGGCGCACCATTGACAGCGATGTCAGTGACGAGATGATGGAAAGCCTGTCCAAATATGCCACTGATTTAACCGCACTGGCGATGCAGGGCAAGCTGGATCCGGTTATCGGGCGTGATGAGGAAGTGCGCCGCACCATTCAAATTCTGGCACGTCGTACCAAAAACAATCCGGTATTGATAGGCGCGCCCGGTGTCGGCAAGACCGCTATTGCCGAAGGGCTGGCCCAGCGCATTGTACAAGGCGATGTTCCCGAAGCCCTGTCTGGCAAATCTTTGTTATCGCTGGATATGGGCGCGCTGGTTGCCGGGGCAAAATATCGCGGGGAATTTGAAGAACGGCTAAAGGCGGTTCTGGATGAAATTGACGCAGCAGAAGGCAATATCATTGTCTTTATTGACGAGATGCACCAGCTGGTCGGAGCCGGCAAAACAGATGGGGCAATGGATGCCTCCAATTTGCTGAAACCGGCACTGGCACGCGGCAAATTACATTGTATCGGGGCAACCACTCTGGATGAATATCGCAAATATGTGGAAACAGATGCTGCCCTCACCCGTCGTTTTCAGCCGGTTTTTGTGGGCGAGCCATCGGTAGAGGATACCGTCTTTATCCTGCGCGGCCTGAAAGAAAAATACGAGCTGCATCACGGTATTCGTATCACCGATGATGCGCTGGTCGCGGCCGCCCAGCTATCCAACCGCTATATAAATGAGCGGTTCCTGCCTGATAAAGCCATTGATGTGGTTGATGAGGCTGCCAGCCATATTCGCATCCAGTCCGATAGCAAGCCGGCCCAGCTGGAGGCCACCGATCGCCAGATTATGCAGCTGAAAATTGAACAGGCCGCCCTGTTGCGCGAGGCAGAAAATCCGGCCAATAAAAAACGGCTGGAAGCCTTGAGAAAACAGCTGGAAGTGCTGGATGAGGACTCCCGCGAGCTGACGCAAAAATGGGAAGCGGTCAAACGCCAGATGGCAGAGATTGCCGCGCTTCAGCAAAAGATTGAGGATTGCCGCTATAATCTGGAAGTCTCGCAACGGCGCGGCGATTTGGAAAAAGCCGCCGAGCTGACCTATGCCATCCTGCCCGGCCTGATGTCTGATCTGGAAACTGCCAAGGCTGAATTATCCGGCTCAAACCTGATAGAAGAACAGGTAGAGCAAAAACATATTGCCCAGATAATCAGCCAGTGGACAGGTATCCCTGTGGCCAAAATGATGGAAGGCGAAGGCGAAAAGCTGCTGGAGATGGAAGCGGTACTTGGCAAACGTGTTATCGGCCAGAGCGAGGCCATCAAGGCGATTTCAGATGCNACCAGACGCGCACGTGCCGGGCTGAATGACCCGAACCAGCCGCTAGGCAGCTTTTTGATGCTGGGCCCGACAGGGGTCGGNAAAACCGAAATGGCCAAAACGCTGGCCGATTTTCTGTTNGATAATGAAGAGGCTATTTTGCGGCTGGATATGTCGGAATATATGGAAAAACATTCTGTCTCGCGGCTTATCGGGGCGCCGCCTGGCTATGTTGGCTATGATGAGGGCGGNGCATTGACCGAGGCGGTGCGGCGGCGTCCCTATCAGGTAATTCTGTTTGACGAGATTGAAAAAGCCCATCCCGATATCTTTAATATTCTGTTGCAAGTGCTGGATGATGGCCATCTGACCGATGGTCAGGGACGGCGGGTCGATTTCAGAAATACGATGATATTGCTGACCTCCAACCTCGGCTCCGGGCCTTTATTGGCCCTGGCAGATGACCGCCCGGTCGATGATGCCAGAGAGGCGGTGATGGAAGAGGTGCAGGACGCCTTTCGGCCGGAATTTTTAAACCGGCTGGATGCGATATTACTGTTCCAGCGCCTGAGCCGCGGCCATATGGGCGCGATTGTCGATATCCAGTTTAAACGGCTGGAAGCCCGGCTTCGGGCCAGGGATATCCAGCTTACCCTGGGCGAGGATGCGCGTAACTGGCTGGCCGAAAAGGGCTATGATCCGCAATATGGGGCACGCCCGCTAAAAAGGGTGATGCAAACAGAGCTGCAAAACAAGCTGGCAGAAGCCCTGCTGGCAGGCGATATCAGCGATGGGTCGGTGGTGGCGATAAGCCATATAGATGTCCCGGCCGGGCTGAGCTTTGATATCCGGACACCCCCGATGGCGGCCTCTGCCTGATGGCCAGACATTCACCTCCCGGGCTGAGAACAGGGCGATAACGCAATCCCTAGCGTTGTTCTCACGCCTTTTTCGGCCTATCTTTAACAGAACAGGATACATACCCTTCTGCCAGAGGAGGCAGATTTGCCGATGCTAGGCCAAACATATATACACCCACAGCTATCGCTTGTGCGCGTGCTACTGCTGGCCATGCTACTCTGGCTGGCGACCAGCCTTGCCCCGGCAGGCGCAAAAAATTCTGTCTGGCTGGATGACACAACCGAGCTGCGCTATAGCAAAGGCCATTATAAGGCAGATGGCCGCCATGCAGATGGTATTGATATCGATATACGCGATGTGGACATTTTTGAAAAAAATATCCAGAGGGGCTTTGCCGAACAGCTGACCCTGAAAACAGACGGGCCGGCAGATGATATTGTCGCCATTGAAAATCTGCTGATTAAGAATTTCTCCTACGCCTCGGACAAACAGGAAGTGATTACCATTGCCTTTATGTCCGGCCAGCATTTAATACTGGTTGAGGATGACCGTATAGAGGCCTATCGCCAGCGCCATGGCGGCAATCGCCCCTTACGCAGCCAGGCAGAAATAAGGGATATTTCTGTTTATTCTGAACGCGATAATCTGGAGATACAGATAGCCGGCATCACCCTGGACGGGCTGTTGACCTCGGCACAATTTGATGCGCTGCCCGATAGCACCCACAGCCAGCTTGCCCTGGACGGGCTGGTGGTGCGGCAACTGCCGGGCGGGCGTTTTCCCGGTGAAATAGACGCGTTTTTTGCCATTCTGGGAAAAGATGAGCTGGGCATTGATATCACCCTTGATTTTGACAGCCGCAAGACAGGCGATATGCTGCAAATCGTGGGCAAGCTGGCGCTCTCGGCGACCAGCCTGGCAGATATCACCACCGATTTTCAGATGGATTTGACCAGAAATGACTATCAGGCGCTCAGCCAGATGAGCGAATATCTTCTCGAAACCCCCAATCCGGCCGCCCAGCAAGCCGTCGGCATGACCCTGCTTGCCAGCCTTTCCAGCCTGTCTGTGGATATCGCCGATAAAGGGATGCTGGATGTTCTGAGCCGTATCCAGGGCGATCAGGGCATCACGATCGCCATATTGATGATGCAGGTCAGCCTGTCCGAAGCCATTCCCCGACATGCGCTGGCTATTGGCGCGCCGATTGCCGCCTTTTTGCAACAGGGCGGGGCGCTGGCCTTGCGCACACAGATTGCCCCGCGCCTCTCGCCAGCCGAAATACTGGCCCTGCAATTTGACCCCGAACAGCTGATCGACCGGATGCAATTACAGCTGCGCCACACCCCTGAATAGACACGAGTTTTTTATAATGGGCGTATTGGCGAGGAGGGGGGGGTGCGCCCCTTCTCCTGTCCCCTAGCGCTTTTTATTGGGGTTTGAAGGGCGGTTTTTGGCACAAAAGGTTAATGGCGGTAATCTGACCCATCAGAGACATCTGATTGGAGAGGATATGCTATGCCAAAACCACACTTTTCTATTGCTGCCATATTGGCGATCTTTATCACCCTGATTACCCCGTTTGCCTTTGCTGGTGACTGCATGCGCCTTTGCGAACAAGACTTTATGCAAAATGCCACCGCGCAAGACATTCGTGCTGAAATCAACGAAGGCGCAGATGTTAATGGTAATGGTATTCACGGTGACACACCCCTACATTGGGCTGTTGGAACAGAAAACGCTGAAGCGGTAGCGTTTCTTTTAAAATTTGGGGCAAAAATTAACGCCAAAACAAATGAAGGAGGCACTCCGTTACATGCGGCCGCGCAAAGCAATAATCATCGAATTATTGGAGTCTTGTTAAAAGCTGGAGCAAACATTGACGCTAGAAACAAATATGGTTTTTTGCCTCTACACTTTGCTGCCTCCAGAGGTAATACTGAAACTATTAAGATTTTTTTGAATGTGGGCACAGATATTGAAGCCAGAACAAAAGGAGGTTTAATCACTTTGCATTGGGCAGCAGCGCTTAGCAATGCTGAGACAGTCATCACCTTGCTGGAAGCCGGAGCAAATGGAAAAGCCAGAGATGAAAACAATAGAACCCCTTATGATTTGGCTAAACAAAATGAAAATCTACTCGGCACAGACGCGCTGAAAATGCTGGATGAGGCGCGGTATTAAGGCCTGCAAAATCCAGCTCTTGGCGCAAAAGGTTAATGGGGGGCAGACTGGCCTACAGACAACAAACCACCGCGTATGCAAGGGGGAATAAATGACTTCTAAAACAAACAATTTCTCATCAGAAGTGGCCGACAAGCTGGACTATTATGTTTACCGCCTGATTGATCCGCGTAATGGTCACACTTTTTATGTTGGCAAAGGCAAGGGAAACAGAGTTTTTACACATGCAAAAACTAGAAAACAAAATAACGCAGAAGACGATGATGGAAAATCTGAACTGATAAAAAAAATCGAGCTAGATGGCCTTCATGTTGAACATATTATTCACAGGCATGGTATGGATGCGAAGACCGCCTTTGAAGTGGAAGCCGCGCTGATAGATGCCTATCCCGGGACGTTGAATAAGGTCAAGGGACATGGTGATAGTTCTGGTCGCGGGGTCAGGCATGTAAAACAGATCATTGAACATTACGAAGCCCCGGAAATTAAATTCAAACATAAGGTGTTGATGATCACAATCCGCCGCTCGGTCATGGAAGAAGAAAATATCTATGAAGCGGTTCGATATGCCTGGAAACTGAATGCCAAGAGAGCAGAAAGAGCCGATTATGTATTAGCCATGAAAGAAGGGGTTGTGGTGGGCGTTTTTAAACCGGAAAAATGGTTAGAGGTGACGAAGGAAAATAAGGCAAAATATTTTCGCAATCACGAAGGGGATTTGAGTGGAAGATGGGGTTTTATTGGTAAAACAGAAGTCTCGAAAGACATCAAAGAGATTTATCTTAATAAAAGACTTCCCGACAAAATGCGGAAAAAGGGCATCGCAAACCCTGTGCGATATACCTATAAATAACCCCCGAAAAATAGCTCACGGTACATAACCCCGGCCTGATTAGCCCCAAAACCGGGATTATTTTCGTGCGCGCCTCTGCGCCCCATTTTTAAGGAGAGGTTTATTTATTTTTTTCGCGCATGGTTGCCCGTTCAACCTCTTTGCGAAGAATGCTGTTGATGCGGGTCTGCCAGCCCTTGCCACTCGCCCTAAAATGATGCACCACATCACCGTCCAGCCGCAACGTGACCGGCAATTTGGGATCAGTCGCAAAGGGACGCCCGCGTCTGGCTTTGGCAAAATCCGCGGCATCCATTTCCCAGCCATCGGGATCATCAGCGATGGCCGCGGTGATGGCCTCACCGCGCTGTGTCCAGACCAGCGCATATAGCCGCCCATCCAAAGGCGCATAGCTCAAACAGCGCACCTCCCCACCTCTCACCTGCTCTTTCTGGCAGGGTAACCTTGATTAATATTTCAAAAAGAGGGAATAAAAAAGGGGGTCATATTTGCCTCGCATCTGAGCAATATAGTTTTTGCGATAGACAAGCTGCCGTTAAATGGTGCCGCAAGAGGGAATCGAACCCCCAACTAATCATTACGAATGACCTGTTATACCATTTAACTATTGCGGCAACCGTTTATACGGGCAGGCGATCTCCGCCCCCTCCCGCCAATATTCACGCCTATATTCAGGCCAATATTCACGCCTATATTCACGCCAATATTCGCCTGTATTCACGCCAATATCTAGGCCGACAGGCCGCGTTCCATCAGCCGGGTCATGCGGCGGGCAAATTCGGTCAGGCTGGCAGGCGGACGGCCTTCCAGAATCTGTGCCTGATCCAGCAGCATCCTGGCCGCATCTTCCATCCATTCCGGGTCAGCATTGCCGGAAATCTGGCTGGCCATCCCCTTGATCAGCTTGTGATCGGGGTTAATTTCCAGAATACGCGGACTGCCGGCAAAATCCTTGTTATGGGCTTTCATCAGCCGTTCCATCTGGATATCCATCCCCTCTTCATCGGCGACCAGACAGACCGGGCTATCGGTCAGGGTTTTGGACAGGCGCACATCTTTTATGCTCTCGCCAAGGGTGGTTTTAACCCTGGCTATCAGCGGCGCAAATTCCTTGTTTCGGGCATCCTCATCTGGCTGTTCTTCGTCCTTTTTGGCATCTGTTTTCGGGGCTACCTTGTCCAGNTCAGAAACGCCCCGTGTGGCAGAAGCAAAGCTCTTGCCGTCAAATTCGGTGACCGCCTGCATCCAGAACTCATCCACCGGGTCGGTCATCAGCAGCACATCAATATCGCGGGCGCGGAACCCTTCCAGATGCGGCGAGTTTTCCGCCTGTTCCGGGGTTTCAGCCGACAGGGTATAAATCTTGTCCTGGGTGTCCGGCATGGCCGCCACATAATCGGCCAGGCTGACAAGCGTGCCCGAACGTGCCGAGCGGAACAGGCATATCTCCAGAATCTTGTCCCGATTTTCATAATCTTCATACAAGCCTTCTTTTAAGACCAGCCCGAACTGATCCCAAAATGCCTCATAGGCCTCCGGGTCTTTTTCCTTCTTTTTCTTTAGCTCGCCCAAAATGCGCTTGATCAATGCCTTGCTGATTTTNTGAACAGCAGGATTTTTCTGCAGCATCTCGCGGCTGACATTCAAATCCATATCNGGNGTATCAATAACCCCGCGAATAAAGCGCAGCCAGGGCGGGACAATATCCTCGCACTCATCGGTAATAAAAACGCGGTTGATATATAGCGACATACGCGATTTTCTGTCTGGATTAAACAGATCAAACGGGCGCGCACTGGGGACAAACAGCAAGCTGGTATAATTCAGCATCCCTTCTGTGCTGTTATGCATGGTCATAAAGGGCTCATCATAGACCGCGCCGATCTGGCGATAAAACTGGGTGTAATCCTCTTCCGAGATATCCTTTTTCGCACGCGTCCAGATAGCCGAGCCGGTATTGAGCTGGCGCGCTTCATCCACCTTTGGCGGCTGCCAGTTTACCGCATAGGCCAGATGGTCTGAATATTTACGCACCAGATAGCTGATACGTGCCTCTTCCAGAAATTCCTTTTCCTCTTTTTTCAGGTAAAGGATGATATCTGTGCCGGGGATATCGCGCACCGCCTCTTCCAGGCTATAGCCATTTTTGCCATCAGATGACCATTTCCAGGCGGCCTTTTGACCTGCCTTGCGGCTGATAACATCCACCTTGTCCGCGACCATAAAGGCCGAATAAAACCCGACCCCGAACTGGCCAATCAGGGAAAAGGCATCTCCTGATTTTTTATCCCCGGATTTCTTATCAGTAGATTTTTTATCAGTAGATTTNNTTTTTTGGCCGCTCGTGGCCTGNATATGTTCTAAAAAGGCTTTTGAGCCGGAACGGGCAATCGTCCCCAGCGCAGAATTCATATCTGCCTCATCCATGCCTATTCCGTTATCGCTGATGGTCAGGGTTTTGGCCTTTTCATCGGCGCACAGGGTGATGGCATAGCCGGTCTCGCTTTGCAGGGACTGATCGCTGGCCGCCAGATAATGGCGCTTGTCAATCGCGTCCGAGGCGTTGGAGATCAGCTCTCGCAAAAATATTTCTTTTTCCGAATAAAGAGAATGGATAACAATATCGAGGATTTTGCCGGTATCGGCTTCGAAATCATGCTGTTTAACGGCCATAATTCACCTGTTTTGCAATCGGTCTGAATGTTTTTTCGTAATCGCTATTTGGGAATGGCAACGCCCCCTGTCAAGAGGCGGGCATGGATGTTATAGCTGGTTGACCAACCTTTCTAATTCATCCAGAAAAGCGGGACAATATTTTCTTTTAACATAATGATCACACCAAAGGCCTGAGCACACGGCCTTTTTATTTAAACATTTAAGGCCAAGCCAATCAGCAGATGGCGGATCTAGCGGATTTTTCTTATAATTACTGAGCAAGGCAATGGCATTGCGCTCAATATAGCCGCGCTTCTTGCTATCACAAACCGCAAGCCACAAGAACGGCATCTTGCCAATGATCGCGCTAACTTGTTCTTCAAACTCTTCTTCACCCCCTCTCTCACTCGGACTAACTGGCTTTTTTCCCCAACTGTCAGGAATTCCTGAGAGAGCCTTGCCAACAATCTTTCTAAAAGCAGAAACTCGATGGTCACCAAACCCTTTTTCTGTACCCCTATGATTTGCTAAACGTTTCCATAATGGACGTGTTGTTTTACCAACGCGCACGATGCGCAATCCGGCACCGCTATCACTTCGCATCTCGCCTTGCTCAAAGAAAAAATAAACGCCGCGCAAGGGCCAGCCGCTCGCCGAAGAACAATCGGCCAGCTTTCTTGTTCCGCCCAGCTTTTCTTTCAAATCTTTCAAAATGTCATAAAATCGCTCTAAATCTTGCAAACGGGTAGGTTCTGGTTGCATATTTTTTTCTTCCCTCTCGATGGCTGTTTTTACAAAAACACGCTTAAAAATATTATTTTTTATATATTACAATTAATAGTTTTATTCAAATTACTGATTACTGGACTTT
>JGI26088J50261_1000514_pt1 | contig 22903 bp, 20 predicted proteins | sample SaaInl1SG_22_DNA_FD_50261 | JGI IMG/M metagenome (IMG submission 50261)
TTATCAAAAACATGTGGTTTACCAGGTGCTAATTTTACAATATCTCCATTTTCAACTTGAACAGGATGTGGAACTTTCATTTCTTTAGCAAACTTCATATGTTCAATCATATGTCTGTGTTCACCATGAACAGGAACTGCACATTGAGGTTTTACCCAATCGTACATCTCTCTAAGATCATCTCTATTGGGGTGTCCAGAAACATGAACAAATTCGCTTTCTTCTGAAATAACTTCAACNCCATCTTTAACTAGTTGATTTTGTAATTTATACAATTTTTTCTCATTACCTGGAATAATTTTTGAAGAAAAAATAACAGCATCATCTTTTTCAATGAATACATCCGGGTGAGTATTACTAGAAATTCTCATTAGTGCTGCCATAGGTTCCCCTTGGCTACCTGTACAAAGATAAACTATTTTTTCTCTAGCAATTTTTTTGGCATCACGCGCATCGACAGGTTCTATAACATTTTTTAAATAACCACATTGTCTTGCTGCTTTAAATATTCTATGCATGGACCTTCCTACTAAAGATATTTGTCTACCAGTTTTTTCTGCACAATAAAAAGCTGTTTCCATACGTGCAACATTTGAAGCAAAAGAAGCCATTACAATTCTCTTTTTAAGGCTACCCATGATATTTAATAAGCTTTTTCTAACATCTAACTCTGAACCAGCTTTACCCATGCTAAATACATTTGTTGAATCACAAATCATAGCAAGCACACCCTCATTACCAATTTCTTTAAGTCTATCTGAATTGATCTTTTCACCAATAAGTGGCTCAGGATCAATCTTCCAATCACCAGTATGCAATATTACACCTGCTGGAGTTTCAATTCTAAGACCATTGGGCTCAAGGATTGAGTGAGTTAGAGTTATATATTCTATTTTAAATGGATCTAAATTTACTGTTCCATTTAATTGAACTATTTTGAGAAACTTGGTTACATCTATATTTTTTTCTTTAAATTTTTCTTTTATTAAAACCGCTGTAAATGGAGTTGCAAAGATTTTACATTTAAGTTGAGGCCAAAGATGTGCGATCGCACCAATATGATCTTCATGTGCATGAGTTAAAATAATTCCTAAAAGGTCATCTTTTTTATCAACAATAAATCCAGGATCTGGGTAAATAAGATCAATACCGGGTAAAGTATCATCAGCAAATGTAACCCCAATATCAACCATGATCCATTTATGCTCACCAGGTTTACCGTAGGCAAATAGGTTCATATTCATACCAATTTCTCCGGACCCTCCTAGAGGGCAAAATAATAATTCATCTTTCATATTTATTTAATTAAAGTAGTGGCTCTGATTAGGCCTTTAATTGTTATGTCTTTATTTAATGTAACTTTCGTTTTTATTGAATTTTTGAATAAACCAGAAAATCCTCCAGTAATAATAATTTTAAAGGACATCTTAGTCTCTTTCTTAATTAAATTAACAATATTGTCAATTAAACCCTCATATCCCCAAAAAAAACCTGCTCTAACAGCACTAATAGTGTTTAAACCAATTACTCTATTTGTTTTTTTTAAATTGATCTTTGGAATTTGTGATGCTTTATCGGTTAATGTATCCAATGAGAGTTTAACACCAGGTGCTATAACGCCACCATGATAAGTATTTTTAATCAAAACATCAAATGTGGTTGCAGTTCCAAAGTCTAAAATTATAAAATTATCCTTATTATTAATGATGCTAATTGCATTTGCTAATCTATCTGAACCAATTTGTTTATAATTAACTTTAATCTTAATCAATTTATTTAAATTAAGTTTTTTTAGTTCGTGACACTTAATTTTATAAACTTTTTTAAAAAAGATTTTAACTGCATTAAATTTTTTTGGTACGACGCTGCAAAATAAACATTTGTTAATTGATTTATTTTTTAAATTTAGGCCAAGTAAAGATTTATTAAGTGAGGAGTGATTTATTTTTTTTGTTAATAAAGTAACACGTTTAATAATAATGTTTTTAGAGTTTACTAAACAAATTTTAGTTTCAGTATTTCCTATATCGCCAACAATAATCATTTTAAATTTCTATCTAAGTTTTTTATATTAAATTTAGGAAACATTGGAATAAAAGTTTCATAAATTTTTTTTAACCTTAAAGCAGCATAATTAGGGGTAATTTTGGTACCAGTTAAGTCAAACAAATTTGTAGTTAAATAGTTTTTTATAATTGGACTCTTAGTCAAATTTATACCCACTCCAACAACAATAAATTTTTCACCAGATTTGGTTAATATTTCTTGTAAAATACCTGAAATTTTCATTCTATTAATTAATAAATCATTTGGTTTTTTAATTGTAATTTTACCATTATAAAATTTTGATAATAATTTTTTAACTAAAAGACAGTTAACTTTTGTTAAATCTTTCAATGATAATTGGACTTTGTTAATTTTAAAAAAAATACTAACAAATAAATTTCCTTTAAAAGAAGTCCATTTTTTTCCATATTGACCCCTTCCCTTTTTTTGTTTTTCAGCAATTATAATTCCAGATTTATTATTGGTTTTTTTAATTATTTGTATGGCTAGATCGTTAGTACTATTTACAGTTTTAAAATTAAACTTTTTTAATTTCATTAAATAATATTAATTCTAGATACAATTTCCACTAATTTGCTTGGAAAAATAAAATATAAGAGAATTAATAATGTTGAAAAAGTCAGGGATCCTTTTAGCCAAATATTATGATCTGTGTCATAACTTTCTTTTTCTTTATCAAAGTAAATAACCTTAATTATTTTGAGATAATAAAATGCAGCTATTACTGTTGATAAAAGACCCACAATAGCCAAGAAGTACATTGACTGCTCTATGACAGCTTTAAAAATATAAAATTTTGCAAAAAAACCAGCTAGTGGAGGAATCCCTGCTAATGAAAAAAGAATAGCTAGTAATGATAATGATAAAATTGGATGATTTTTTGATAGCCCTGATAAATCATCAATGGTTTCATAGTAAGCATCATTTCTCTTTAACATCAATAGGCAACTAAAAAAGGCAAGATTCATAACCAAGTATATCGACATATATACAATGGAGCTTTGAATGCCTTCGTTTGAACCTGTAGACAAACCAGCTAGAGCATAACCCATATGACCAATTGAACTATATGCAATCAACCTTTTAAGATTATTTTGACCAATTGCAGCAATAGCACCAAAGATCATAGAGGCGATTGATAAAAATATTAATATAGGTTGCCATTGATCGATCATATTAACAAAAGGTATATATAAAAATCTTATGAANACCGTAAGAGCNGCAACTTTTGGTACAATTGCAAAGAATAATGTGACAGCAGTTGGAGAGCCTTCATACACATCTGGTGCCCACATNTGNAATGGTACAGCTGATATCTTAAATGCCAAACCAACAAGTATAAAAACAATTCCAAATGTTAAACCATAATGAGATGAATTCATTANATCACCAATAACATTAAAATTAGTTGATCCAGAAAACCCATAAACCAAAGAACATCCATACAACAATAATCCTGATGATAAAGCACTCAAAACAAAATATTTTAGTCCAGACTCTGAAGACTTTAATTGATCTCGATTAAATGATGCTAACACATATAAAGCTAAAGATTGCAACTCAAGACCTATATAAAAAACCATAAGATCATTTGAACTGATCATTACCATCATGCCTAAAATTGAAGAAAGAATTAAAACTGGATATTCTATTAAAAAAATCTTAAATATTTTGAGATATCTTGTTGAAATTGATAAAACAAATGCACCTCCTAAAATAGTGAGTATTTTCATAAATGATGAAAGATTATCCACAACGTAACCATCATTAAATAGTGAAATATTTTGATCTAACGGATTATTAAAAATTAAAATACCCGTAATAAGTAAAGATCCTACTGCAAGATTATGAACAATATTTGAGCTATTCTTTTTATAAACTCCAAGAAGCAATAAAAACATTATAGACAAAGATATAAATATTTCAGGTAGTATAAAATTTAAATTATCCATTAATTTTGTACCTCTGTTATATTCATATTTAAGTTAAAATTGTACATCTCTATTAAATCTTTTACAGAAATTTCAATCGTATTAATAAGAGGTTCTGGATAAAATCCAAAAAATAAAACTGGTATTGCTAAACACCACAAAATAAATTTTTCTGAATTATTAAGGTCAGGCATTTTTAAAAGTTCTTTATTTTTAATCTCTCCAAATACAACTCTTCTATATAGCCACAACATATATGCGGCGCCAAAAATAACACCTAAACTAGCTATAACTGCTACTAAGAAATTATCTTTAAATGCCCCCATTAGTATTAAAAATTCACCTATAAAACCACTAGTACCGGGTAAGCCTAATGCAGCTAAAGTGAAAAGCATAAATAATATAGAATATTTAGGCATAACCGAAACTAAGCCACCGTAAGTTGCTATTAATCTGGAGTGCATACGATCATAAACAACTCCAACACATAAAAACAATGCTGCTGAAACCAAACCATGACTTATCATTTGAACTATACTTCCTTCAATACCTTGTTGGGTAATTGTAAAAATACCTAATGTAACAAATCCCATGTGTGCAACTGAAGAATACGCTATTAACTTTTTCATGTCTTCTTGCATCAGCGCAACAAGAGATGTGTATACAATAGCAATCAAACTCAAGGCATAGACTAGAGGCGTAAATAAATCAGAAGCTACTGGGAAAAGTCCTAAAGAAAACCTAATAAACCCATAACCAGCCATTTTAAGTAATATAGCTGCAAGCAAAACAGAGCCAGCAGTAGGCGCTTCAACGTGTGCATCTGGCAACCAAGTGTGTACAGGCCACATTGGAGTTTTGACAGCAAAAGAACTAAAGAAAGCTAACCATAATAAATTTTGATATTTGGTGTCTATACCAAGTTCATAAAGCTGAGTTATATCTGTGGTTCCTGATATCCAGTAGATCGAAATTATAGCAATTAGCATTAAAACAGAACCAAGTAATGTGTATAAGAAAAATTTAAATGCTGAATATACTCTTCTTGCTCCACCCCATATTCCAATTATTAAAAACATAGGTATTAATCCAGCTTCAAAAAATAAATAAAATATAACAAGATCAAGAGAGCAAAAAACACCAATCATTAAACTTTCCATTACTAAGATAGCAATCAGGAAATCTCTAAGTCTGTCTTTAACAGTATTGTTAACTGAGATTATACAAAGTGGTGTTATTAGCGCAGTTAAAACTATAAATAAGATTGATATTCCATCAATACCTATCTTATAATTAATAATTCCCTTTAACCATTCTCTATCTTCAACAAACTGAAAATCAGAAGTGGTTGGGTCAAACTGATACCAAAGGTATAAAGAAATCAAAAAGTTAACAAACGATGTAAATAAAGCAACATATTTACCTGTATTAGAATTCTTATCTTTGGAAAATAATAGAAACAAAGAGCCCACTACAGGAAGTAAAATTAAAGATGATAAAATTGGAAAATTCATTAATTCAAAATTAAAAATGTTAATAACGCAGAAAATCCTAATAATATCATAAATGCATATTGATAGATAAATCCACTTTGAAATTTACTTGCTTTTAAAGATAGCCTATTAATCAATGAAGAAACTCCATCTGGTCCAAATTTATCAATAATTTTAACATCAACCACCTTCCAAAAAAATATTCCTAATTTTTTTGAAAATTTAATGAACAAAACATCATAAAGTTCATCGAAATACCATTTGTTTATTAAAAAATTATGTAATGGTTTATTGGATTGAGCAATTCGATTTGGAATATCTTTATCTTTAACAAATAAATAATAAGCAATTGGAATGGAGGTTAATACAAGTGCTGGTGTAGTTAAAAGAAACCATAAAGGAGGATGTTCTGTACTTAATGGATTTAAAAATTTAATTGAATCTCCCCAAAAACTATTTCCACTACTATTACCAATGAACAAATCCTTAAATAAAAAACCAGCAAAAATAGCTCCAATAGCAAGTATAAATAAAGGTAAAAGCATTACTAATGGGGATTCGTGCATTTCGTTAATATTAATTTTTTTATTATTATAATCTCCATGAAACGTTTTAAAAATTAATCTCCAAGAATAAATTGATGTTAAAACAGCAGTCAAAATTCCTACACCTGCNGCATAATATCCTGTTGTATTTCCTTTAAGATACGCAAATTCTATAATTGCATCTTTTGAATAAAAACCAGATAAGAATGGAAAACCAGTAAGAGCTAATGTTCCAATAATCATAAATATATAGGTNTATGGAAGTTTTTTATAAACACCTCCCATCTGATTAATATCTTGCTCATCTTTAAATGAGTGAATTACAGATCCAGAACCTAAAAAAAGTAAAGCTTTGAAAAAGGCATGAGTAAATAAGTGAAACATAGCAACATTATAAGCACCTACTCCTGCCGCAAAAAACATATAACCAAGCTGACTACAAGTTGAGTATGCAATTATTTTTTTTATATCAGTTTGCACTAAAGCTACAGTTGCAGCAAAAAAAGCTGTAGTCATTCCAACAACAGTAATTATATTTAGTGTAAGAGGTGAGTATTCAAAAATTGGAGAACATCTTACAACTAAAAAAACACCAGCTGTAACCATGGTAGCCGCATGAATTAAAGCTGAAACTGGTGTGGGGCCTTCCATGGCATCTGGNAACCAAGTGTGTAAGAAAATTTGTGCTGATTTACCCATTGCACCTATGAATAAAAGAATACAAATTAAATCAATTGCTCCAACATTCATTCCTAAAAATAAAAGTTTTTTTTCAACAATTTGTGGAATTTGATTAAAAACTTCTACATAGTTTACAGTACCAAATAAATAAAAGATTAAAAAAATTCCTAAAGCAAAGCCAAAATCACCTACTCTATTTACCACAAAGGCTTTTATTGCAGCTGCATTTGCTGTTTCTTTTTTAAACCAAAAACCAATCAAGAAATATGAACAAAGCCCTACACCCTCCCATCCAAAAAATAGCTGAAGAAAATTATCAGAGGTAACCAATGTTAGCATTGAAAAAGTGAAAAGTGACAAATAAGCCATGAATCTTGGCTTATGNGGATCATGAGACATATAACCAATTGAGTAAATATGCACTAAAGCTGAAACTAAAGTTACAACAACAAGCATTACAGATGATAAAGCATCAACTTTAATAGACCAATTAACATCTAAAGTTCCAGAGTTAATCCAAGTTGCTACAACTACATTACTTTCATATCCGTTAACAATTACTTGATAGAATAATATAATTGAAAGTAACGCTGAAATTGACACAAAAAGACTAGTTANAATTTCTGAATTCCTATCACCTAAATATTTACCAAAAAAACCTGAAGTTATTGAGGCTAATAATGGAAGAAATATTAAAGCTAATTCCATATTATCCTTTTAAACTGTCAATTTTCTCAACATCAATTGTTGATGAGTTTCTATAATAGACAACAATAATTGCTAAACCTATTGCCGCCTCTGCCGCTGCAACAGTTAATATAAAAAGAGTGAATATTTGACCAGAAATATCGTTTAAAAATATTGAAAATGAAACTAAATTAATATTTACAGCTAATAAAATAAGCTCAATACTCATTAAAATTACTATAATATTTTTTCTATTTAAAAATAATCCGACTATGCCGATAGTAAAAATTATTGCAGCCAATGTAAGATAGTGACCTAAACCTATACTAATCATCAGATTTAACTCCTTTATTGTTCTCAACATCAATTAATTCAACACCATCTGATCTTTCACGAGATATTTGACTAAAATAACTTTGTCTTTTAACTCCAGATCTTTGTCTAAATGTAAGAACAATAGCACCTATCATTGCAACTAATAAAATCATTCCACTTAACTGAAAAACATGAATGTAATCTGTATATAGAACGTAACCAATTGAATGAGTATTGGTTATATTTTTATCTATTGTTAAAGACATTGCCGAGACAAGATCAGGTTTATATTTCCATCCACCAATTACGATTATTAATTCGAAAAATATTATAACACTTACTATTAGTCCAATAGGTATATGTTTTGAACTTTCCTGTGCACTAAACCACTGATTTTTTTGTTGAGCTACATTTAACATCATAACTACAAATAAAAATAAAACAGCAACCGCACCTACATAAACAATCAACATGATCATTCCCAAAAATTCAGCNCCGATCATTATAAATAGGCATGAAATGCTTATGAAATCTAAAATTAAAAAGAAAACAGAATGAACGGTGTTTTTAGATACTGTTACCATTATAGCAGAAACAATTGCTATAAAAGAAAACGTATAAAAAAATATTGCGTGCGCTAACATAATTATCTGTGAGAGTTATCAGCTTTAATATTGGCTGCTAAAACATTTTCCCATCTATCTCCATTATCGAGTAATTTTTCTTTATTATAATAAAGCTCTTCTCTTGTTTCAGTTGAAAATTCAAAATTAGGCCCCTGTACAATAGCATCAACTGGACAAGACTCTTCACAAAGACCACAATAAATACATTTCATCATATCAATATCATATCTAGTAGTTTTTCTGCTACCATCAGCTCTTTCAGAGGATTCAATTGTGATTGCTTGAGCTGGACACACAGCTTCACATAACTTACATGCAATACATCTTTCTTCACCGTTAGGATATCTTCTTAAAGCATGTTCACCTCTAAATCTTGGGCTTATTTTTCCTTTTTCAAAAGGGTAATTTATTGTTTTTTTAGATTTAAATATTTCTTTGATAGCAATATTTAAGCCGCCTAAAAAATCTAATAAAAAAATTGTTTTAAATATTCTTGAAATTTTCATAATTAATTAACCGGTAATAAGTTGAAGTAAAACAAATAGCTAGCTGTTAGAACTACCCATGTTAATGATAATGGTAAAAATATCTTCCATCCTAGTCTCATTAATTGATCGTATCTATATCTTGGAACAATAGCTTTAACCAAGGCAAACAAAACAAATAAGAATAATATTTTAAAAATCATCCAAATTGCGCCTGGAATTAAGTTAAATGGATAAAGATCAATGGGCGATAGCCACCCACCTAAAAAAAGTATTGACCCCATAGCGCACATCAAAAGAATATTTGCATATTCTCCAAGCCAAAACATTGCATACATCATGCCTGAATATTCAGTTTGATAACCCGCAACAAGTTCTGCTTCTGCTTCAGGCAAATCAAATGGCGGTCTGTTTGTCTCCGCTAATGCAGAAATAAAGAAAATCACAAACATTGGAAATAATGGAATTATAAACCATAAATTTTCTTGAGCCATAATTATATCGTTCAAATTTAAAGAACCAACACAAAGCAAAACGTTAATAATAATGACTCCAATTGATACTTCGTAAGAAACCATTTGTGCGGCAGATCTAATAGCGCCTAAAAAAGGATATTTTGAATTTGAAGCCCAACCACCCATAATAATTCCATAAACACCTAAAGAAGAAACAGCAAATAAATAAAGGACACCTACATTAATATCTGCCAATACTTGAGTTGTGCTGAATGGAATAACAGCCCACGAAACTAAGGCCAAAGTCATAGTTACAATTGGTGCTAGTATAAAGATTACTTTATTTGAACTTGAAGGAATTATAACTTCTTTAAAAATATATTTTAATGCATCAGCTAATGATTGAAGCAAACCAAAAGGTCCAACAACATTAGGTCCTTGNCTTTTTTGTACAAAGGCCCAAATACGTCGGTCAAGCCACACAATCATAGCCACAGAAACTAAAACAGGAACTAATAAAAATAATATTTTGTAAGTTTGTAAAAAAATAATATTAAGATATTCCATAAATTAACCNTCTGTTCCTGTAGACTTTAAATCTGCTTTTNAATGTCTACACTCAGACATAGTTTTTGAAGCTCTAGCAATTACATTTGAATAATAATAATCATTATCTATTTTAATCAATTCATTTTCAAAAATTAATTCCTTAACTTTTGATGAAGTTAAAGAGTTATTTTTTTCAATATGTAGATTTATTTGATTAATTAAACTGCTATCCAGCTCATCTTTATCATTAAATAATTTTCTATGATTCATGGACTCTGCAAGTTCATTTATTATTACCCAATCCTCTTTTGCAAGTTCTGGTGGATAAGATGCTTTGTAGGCTTTTTGTAATTTACCTTCTAAATTTGTAAAATAACCATTTTGTTCTGTATAAGCAGCCCCTGGCAAAATAATGTCTGCTATTTCCGCTCCTTTATCTCCATGAGAGCCTTGATAAATAATAAACTCATTTTTTTTTTCAAAATTAATAGTGTCTAGACCTAGAAGATAAACAATTTCAAACTTGTGATCTTCCAAGTCTTTCAAAACTTCATTGTCACCATCAGTTGTTTTATATACCCCAAGATCAAACGCACCTACCGTGGATGCATTTTCAGAAATTATATTTAAAGCATTCCAATCATTGGAAAGTTTATTATTTTCATCTAAAAATTGCTTGATTGATTCAAAAATATATTTAGATGATTTACTTTTTAGTGCAGATTGACCCATTATAATCATAGGTTTCTTTGCTTGTTTAATTAAATCAGATACCTCATGTTTACCTTCGATAATTTTTTTAACAGTTTCAGTGTTTCCATCTAAAGACTGGTAAGGGTATGTAAGGTCACCTACTTCATTTAGCGAAATAATTTTAGTTTTGTTTTGAAGATAGGATTTTCTAATTCGGGCATTTAAAATTGTTGCTTCAAATCTAGGGTTTGTCCCTAAAAGGAAAATAAAATCAGCTTCTTCAATTCCATTAATTGATGAGTTGAATAAATAATTTTCTCGCTTTCCTGGATTTAAATAACTGTAATTATCTCTAGACTCTATATTTTGAGAACCTAATGTTTTATTAAAAAATTCTTTAAATATATAAAGTGTTTCCATATTGACTAAATCACCAGTTAACCCACAGATTTTTTCTTTATCAGTGTTTTTAAACTTAGATTTAATTATATTAAAAACTTCAGACCATGATGCTTTTTCAAATTTTCCATTATACTTAATATAAGGTGTATCTAGTCTTTGATTTGATAAACCATCGCAAGCATGTCTTGTTTTATCAGAAATCCATTCCTCGTTAATGTCTTCGTTTATTCTTGGTAAAATTCTCTTAACTTCCCAGCCATAGGTATCAACTCTTATATTAGAGCCAATAGCATCCATAACATCAATAGATTCGGTCTTTTTTAATTCCCAAGGTCTTGCTTCAAAAACATATGGTTTAGATGTTAAAGCTCCAACAGGACACAAATCAACAACATTAGCAGATAATTCTGATTGCATTGATTGCTCAAGGTAAGTAGTTATTTGCATATCTTCACCACGTCCTATTGCTCCTATTTCTGGTACACCAGCAATTTCTGTTGCAAACCTAACACATCTAGTACAATGGATACACCTAGTCATTTGAGTTTTAATTAAAGGACCCATATTTTTTTCNGGAACTTGTCTTTTATTTTCTTTAAATCTAGATTTATCTACCCCATAAAACATTGATTGATCTTGAAGATCACATTCGCCACCTTGATCACATACAGGACAATCTAATGGGTGATTTGCAAGTAAAAATTCCATCACACCTTTTCTTGCTTTTTCAACAAATTCAGTATTCGTTTTAATATTCATACCTTCAGCAGCAGGCATCGCACATGANGCAACTGGTTTTGGAGATTTTTCCATTTCAACTAGGCACATTCTACAATTTCCAGCAATTGAAAGTTTTTCGTGATAACAAAATCTTGGAATTTCAACTCCAGCTTTTTCACAAGCTTGTAAGACTGTTAAGCCATCTTCAACTTCAACTTCAATATTGTTAACTTTTAATTTAGGCATTTTTTTTATCCAATAAATGTTGATCGACTAAATAAGGAACTTCATTATTTTTTTTTATTGTTGGTTCAAAATTGTTTCGTTCCTCAATTTCTTTTCTAAAATGTCTTAACAAACCCTGGACAGGCCATGAAGATCCTTCACCAAAAGCACAAATAGTATGACCAGCAATTTGATTTGTAACATCACCAAGCATTTCTACTTCATCTTTTGACGCTTCTCCCTTAGCCATTCTTTCTAACATTCTCCACATCCATCCAGAACCTTCTCTACATGGTGTGCACTGTCCACAACTTTCATGTTTATAAAATCTAGCAATTCTTGCCATACATTTAATAATATCCTGATCATTATTTATAACGACAATACCTGCGGTTCCTAAACCACTTTTCTCAGCAACAAGTGAATCAAAATCCATTGTTAAAGTTTCACATGTTTTTTTTGGTATAATAGGCATAGAAGATCCACCTGGTATTACTGCTTGTAGATTATCCCATCCACCAATTACTCCGCCAGCATGTACTTCTATTAACTCTTTAAGAGATATACTCATTTCCTCTTCAACGTTACATGGTTTATTAACATTTCCAGATATACAAAATATTTTAGTTCCTGTATTTTTCGCTTTTCCTAATGACGCAAACCATTTACCACCTTTTCTCAAAATCGTCGGAACAACAGCTATAGTTTCCACGTTATTAATTATTGTTGGACATCCGTATAATCCTATTAAAGCTGGAAAAGGAGGTTTTAATCTTGGCTGACCTTTTTTACCTTCGATGCTTTCTAGAAGTGCTGTTTCTTCACCACATATATAAGCGCCTGCTCCATAATGAATATAAATATCTAAGTCCCAGCCAGTACCAGAGGCATTTTTTCCTATAAGTTTTTTTTCATAAGCTTCATCGATTGCTTTTTGAAGTTTTTGTCCATCAATAAAATATTCGCCGCGTATATAAATATAGCAAACATGGGCCTGAACTGCGTAAGNAGCAATCAAACATCCTTCTATTAATTTGTGAGGTTCAAACCTTAAAATATCACGATCCTTACATGTGCCAGGTTCAGATTCATCACCATTTATAACTAGATAGTGAGGTCTAGAACCAAGTTCTTTTGGGGCAAAAGACCATTTAAGACCCGTAGGAAATCCAGCACCACCTCTTCCTCTTAATTCCGATGATTTAACTTCTTCTATAATCCATTCTCTACCTTTTTTTATTATTTCAGCAGTATCTACCCAGTCGCCTCTATTTTTTGAAGACTCAACATCTGAACCTTTATCATTATATAGGTTTTGAAATATTCTATCTTTATCGTTAAGCATTTTTTAAATCCAAAAGTGTTTTTCTGTTATTTTCAGGTTCATTATTAACTCTTCCTCTATAAGATCCTGGCTTTGGCGTCTTACCGTCAAGTATCTCATCTAAAATTTTTAAAGTTTTTTCTTTATCTAGGTCTTCATAATAGTCATCATTAATTTGCATCATTGGGGCATTAACGCATGCACCCAAACATTCAACTTCCATCCATGAGCATGATTTATCAGTGGATAATTCATTTTCATTTTCTGAAATTTTTTCTTTGCATGCTTCAACAAGTTTATAAGCTCCTCTGATCATGCATGGTGTAGTTGTGCAAACTTGAATAAAGTGTTTTCCAACTGGTGATAGGTTATACATTGTATAAAAAGTGGCCACCTCATAAACTTTTATATAAGGCATATCTAAAAACTTTCCGATATATTTCATTGCTGCAAGTGGTATCCAGTTATCATTTTGTTTTTGAGCGATATATAGTAATGCCATTACAGCGCTTTGTTGTTTTCCTTCTGGATATTTGGAAATCATTTCTTTTGCTGCAGCTAGACTATCTGCTGTGAATTCAAATTTTTCTGGTTGTTCTTTTGCAGGTTTTCTTAAACTCATTATCTATCAACCTCTCCAAAAACAATATCTAACGAACCTAAAACAGCAGGTACATCAGCAAGCATATGTCCTTTAATCAAATAATCCATTGCTTGTAGGTGAGAAAAGCCAGGAGCTCTAATTTTACATTTGTAAGGTTTGCTGGTTCCATCAGATATTAAATAAACACCAAATTCACCCTTTGGTGCTTCAACAGCAGTATAAATTTCATCTTTGTCAACACGATAACCTTCAGTGAATAATTTAAAGTGATGAATTAAAGCTTCCATTGATTGTTTAATATCTTTTTTAGGTGGAGGACTAATTTTTCCATCTAATGATTTAATTGGTCCTTTTTCCATTTTACTTAAACATTGTTTGATTATTGAAACACTTTCTCTCATTTCTTCAATTCTACATAAATATCTATCAAAACAGTCTCCATTTTTTCCTACTGGAATTTTAAATTCTAGTTGTTCATAACAGTCATAAGGTTGAGATTTTCTTAGATCCCAAGGAACTCCAGAGCCTCTAATCATAACACCGCTAAAAGAATAATCTAACGCATCTTCCTTGGTTACAATTCCTATATCAACATTTCGCTGTTTAAATATTCTGTTGTCAGTCAATAATGTTTCTAGATCATCTATTATCTTCGGGAACGACTCACAAAAATTACCTATATCCTCTTCAAGACCCATCGGTAAATCTTGATGAACACCACCGGCCCTGAAGTAATTGGCATGTAGTCTTGAACCAGATGCTCTTTCATAAAATGTCATTAATGTTTCACGTTCTTCAAAACCCCATAGTGATGGAGTTAAAGCGCCTACATCAAGAGCTTGAGTTGTAACATTTAATATATGACTTAATATTCTTCCAATTTCACAAAACATTACTCTGATTAATTGGGCTCTAATTGGAACATTTATCTTTAAAATTTTTTCTATAGCTAAAGCAAAAGCATGTTCCTGATTCATTGGAGCAACATAATCAAGTCTGTCAAAATAAGGGACTGCTTGCATATACGTTTTATTTTCTATTAACTTTTCTGTTCCCCGGTGTAGAAGACCAATATGTGGATCAGCTTTTTCAACAACCTCTCCATCTAATTCTAAAATTAATCTTAACACACCATGAGCTGCGGGGTGCTGAGGTCCAAAATTTAGATTTAATGTTTTAATTTTTTTTGTCATTTTCAAGGTCAGTTTGATCTTTAATATATTTTGTTCCTTCCCAAGGGCTTTCGTAATCAAAATTTCTATAATTTTGCTCTAACTTAACTGGTTCACTAATAACTTTCTTTTGATCTTCGCTATATCTAACTTCAGTATGACCAGTTAAAGGAAAATCTTTTCTTAAGGGGTGTCCTTCAAAGCCATAATCAGTAAGTATTCTTCTCATATCTGGATGGTCTTTAAACTTAACTCCATACATATCAAAAACTTCTCTCTCCATCCAATTTGCTGCAGGATAAATGGGTGTTAGTGATGGAATAACTTCATTTTCACTTATTAGGTAACTTAATATAATTCTTTGATTAAATTCATGACTTAAAAACAAATACACAACTTTAAAACGTTGAGCATTTTCAGGGTAATCAACAACTGTAATATCAATTAACTGTCTAAATTTTGTATTCTCGTTACTTTTAATAAATAACGTTACATCTATCAAATCTTCATTATCAATATTAATATATAACTGTTCATGTCTAATCTCAGTTTTTTTAATTTTAGTTGTAAGTTCCGAGTTAATTTTTTTTTCAAGATCNATTAAATTTTGCATATAAATTATCTTTCAAAAGATCCTTTGTTTCTAATTTTTTTTTGTAATTGCAAGATTCCATAAAGTAATGCTTCAGCTGATGGAGGACATCCTGGCACATAAATATCCACAGGTACTATCTTATCACAACCACGGACTACAGAATAAGAGTAGTGATAATAACCACCACCATTTGCACAACTACCCATCGAAATAACATATCTCGGTTCAGGCATTTGATCATAAACTTTTCTTAATGCCGGTGCCATTTTATTAGTTAAAGTTCCAGCTACAATCATAACATCAGATTGTCTTGGTGACCCTCTTGGTGCAGCACCAAATCTTTCTAAATCATATCTTGGCATTGCTGTTTGCATCATCTCAACAGCACAGCAAGCTAAACCAAAAGTCATCCAGTGTAATGAACCAGCTCTTGACCAGTTTATTAAATTATCAAGTGAAGTTGTGATAAAACCATTTTTACTAAAGTCTTCAGCAAGTTTTTTAAATTCTTCAGGAATTTCTTTATTTTTATTTTCTAAGTTCATAATCTAAAATTTTATTCCCAGTCTAGTGCACCTTTTTTCCATTCATAAATAAATCCAACCGTAAGAATGAATAAAAATATCATCATTGAAGTAAAGCCAAGACCTCCAATATTGCCCAATGATATTGCCCANGGAAAAAGGAAAGCTATCTCTAAATCAAAGATTATAAATAGAATTGCCACTAAATAAAACCTTACATCAAATTCCATTCTTGAATCTTCAAAGGGTTCAAAACCACATTCATACGCAGATAATTTTTCTGGATCTGGATGTTTTGGTGATAATATTAAGTTTACAACAACAAAAGCACAACTCAGACCAAGTGCAATAATCAAAAATATAATAATTGGTAAGTAATCTTTTAAAAATTCTGAAAGCATTTGAGTCTATATAGCAGTTTTTACCTCTTGTTGAAGGGTACTTACGTCACATTTTTAATAATATAAATGTTAATTAATAGGGAAAAAGTGGCGGGAGTGAAGGGACTCGAACCCTCGACCTATCGCGTGACAGGCGATCGCTCTAACCAACTGAGCTACACCCCCACTTTAGTTGTTTTGGTGGGCAGTAAAGGACTCGAACCTTTGACCCCCTCGGTGTAAACGAGATGCTCTACCAACTGAGCTAACCGCCCAAAACAAGCGCTACTATTACATCAAGGAATAGATAATGTAAATTGGTAATTATTGAATACTGGCTTGAGATTTATCATTAGATTGAGAAATTTTCTCAACCTCGACCCACTCAACTCTTTTTAATTCTTTTGTTAAAGCTATTTTTAATACTTCGTCAGCATGCTCAACAGGAGTAATTTTTATATCATCAATAATTTTCTTAGGCATATCAACAAGATCTTTTTCATTTTCCTTCGGAATTATAACTTGTTTTATCCCAGCTCTGTGTGCTGCTAATAGTTTTTCTTTTAATCCACCAATTGGCAATACTTGACCTGTTAATGTTACCTCGCCTGTCATTGCAACATCTCTTCTGACGGGGTTATTTGTGATTGCAGAAACTATTGAAGTGACCATACCAATACCTGCTGAGGGTCCATCTTTAGGAGTAGCTCCTTCTGGAACATGAATATGAAAATCCTTTTTTTCAAATAAAGGAGGAATGATTCCATAATCTAAACTTTTTGATCTAATAAAAGATTTTGCAGCTTTGATAGACTCTTGCATAACCTCACCTAATTTTCCTGTAATTTGCATTCTGCCTTTTCCTGGCATTATAACAGTTTCAATTTTAAGAATTTCCCCACCGTATTCAGTCCAAGCTAAACCAGTAACAACACCGATTTTATCTTTACTTTCAAGTTCACCAAATTTAAATTTTTGAATTCCTAAATAGTCTGGTAAATTTTTTAAATCAATTTTAACTTCTTTCTCTTCTCCAGAAACTACTTTCTTAACAACTTTTCTNGCTACTTTTGAAATTTCTCTTTCTAGGTTTCTTACACCAGACTCTTTTGTATAGCTTTGGATAATTTCTTTAATTATATCCTCAGATAAAGTCATTTCATTTTCTTTAACTCCATTATCTTTAACTTGTTTGGGTAGTAGATACTTATTTGCAATATTAATTTTTTCATCTTCTGTATAACCAGCTAATCTAATGACTTCCATTCTATCTAATAACGGTGGTAAAATATTCAAAGTGTTAGCTGTAGTAACAAACATGACGTCAGATAAATCATAATCAACTTCTAGATAATGATCATTAAATGTTGTGTTTTGTTCTGGATCTAATGCTTCTAACAAAGCAGAAGATGGATCTCCTCTATAATCATTTCCAATTTTATCTATTTCATCAAGAAGAATAAGTGGATTTTTTGTACCTGCTTTTTTCATCATTTGAATAATTTTACCAGGTAAAGAGCCTATATAAGTTCTTCTATGTCCTCTTATTTCCGCTTCATCTCTCATACCACCTACAGAAACTCTTACAAATTCTCTGTTAGTAGCTTTTGCAATTGATTTTCCTAATGATGTTTTACCAACACCTGGAGGACCAACTAAACATAAAATTGGACCTTTAATCTTTTCCATTCNTTTTTGGACTGCTAAAAATTCAATAATTCTCTCTTTAACTTTTTCTAAACCAAAATGATCTGCATCAAGAACTGCAAGTGCTTTTTTCAGATCAATATCAACTTGGCTTTTTTTATACCAAGGAAGATCTGTCATCCAATCAAGATAATTTCTGATAACAGTAGCCTCAGCAGACATTGGGCTCATATTTTTTAACTTTTTAAGCTCAGCCATACATTTCTTCTCAACATCTTTTGGCATTTTTGCTTTAATAATTAATTTATTCAAACTTGAAGTTTCATCTTTTCCATCTTCAATTTCACCTAATTCCTTTTGAATAGCTTTAAGTTGTTCATTTAAATAATATTCTCTTTGAGTTTTCTCCATTTGAGTTTTAACTCTTCCTCTAATTCTTTTTTCTACTCCAATAATACTGGTTTCATTCTCCATTATTTTAATTATAGAATTCAGTCTTTTCTTAACATCTATAGTTTCAAATATTTGTTGCTTCTCTGAAATTGTAGCTGTTAGGTGAGATGCGATATTATCAGCGATGTGTGATGCATTAGTTAATTTTTTAATATTATTAATCGTTTCACTTGATACTTTTTTATTAATTGAAGTTAGTTTTTCTAATCTTCTTACAGCAGTCATTGCTAGTGGTATTAAGTCTTCATCTTTAGTCACTACATCATGGTGATGAGCATATTCACAAATAATAAATTTCTCATTATCTTTAAAATCTAAAATTTTTACTCTTTTACTTCCTTCTACTAAAACTTTTACTGTACCGTCTGGTAATTTTAATAACTGAAGAATATTACCTTCACAACCATACATGAAAACATCAGTTTTTTTAGGGTCATCTATTTCTGAATTTTTTTGAGTAACTAGAACAATTTTTTTGTCCTTTTTCATAACTTCATTTAAAGCGGCAATAGATTTATCTCTGCCAACAAATAATGGAACTACCATATTTGGAAATACAACAATATCTCTTAACGGTAATAAAGGTCGTTCAATTTTTACATCCATCATCTAAATATGGATATTAAATATGATATTGCAATAGCTATTTATTACTTATTAACGTGAAATTAGGCAGCAGAAGTTTTGTCAGTCTTTGTTTTGCTACTATTTTTTGAATGAACTATGATTGGTTGAGATAGTCCTTTGGCCGCACTAGCGTCTACAATAACTTCCTCCACATTGTCTTGACTTGGAAGATCGTACATTGTTTTTAATAAAATATTTTCTAAGATTGATCTAAGGCCTCTAGCCCCAGTTTTCTTATTAATTGCTTTTTGTGCAATCTCTTTGATCGCATTTTCTTTAAAACTTAACTTAGCTCCATCTAATTTAAATAATTCTTGGTATTGTTTAATTAGCGAGTTTTTTGGTTCTTGTAGTATTTTAACTAGAGATTTTTCATCAAGATCTTCTAATGTAGCTATCATTGGAAGTCTTCCAATAAATTCTGGGATTAAGCCATACTTTAACAAATCTTCAGGTTCTAAAGTTTTCATCCACTCACCTGTTTTTTTATCATCTGTTTTTTTTACATTTGCACCAAATCCTATTGATGTACCTTTATCTCTTTGAGATATTATTTTATCTAAGCCAGCGAATGCTCCACCACAAATAAACAAAATATTTGTTGTGTCTACTTGTAAAAATTCTTGTTGTGGATGCTTTCTGCCACCTTGAGGTGGAACGCTCGCCACTGTCCCTTCCATAATTTTTAATAGAGCTTGTTGNACACCTTCTCCAGACACGTCTCTAGTNATAGAAGGGTTTTCTGACTTTCTGCTAATCTTATCAACTTCNTCGATGTATACAATTCCACGTTGTGCTTTTTCAACGTTGTAATCAGCAGCTTGTAATAATTTTAAAATTATATTTTCAACATCTTCACCAACATAACCTGCTTCTGTTAAAGTGGTTGCATCTGCCATTGTGAAAGGAACGTCAAGGATTCTTGCTAGAGTTTGAGCTAATAAAGTTTTTCCACAACCAGTTGGACCAACTAAAAGAATATTTGATTTTGAAAGTTCAACTGTTTTGCTGGTTTTAGTCTCATAATTAAGTCTCTTATAATGATTATGAACAGCAACTGATAAAACTTTTTTTGCGTGAGGCTGCCCAATAACATAATCATCTAATACAGCACAAATTTCTTTAGGCGGTGGTAACCCATCTTGATGTTTAACAAATGTGTCTTTACTTTCTTCTTTGATGATATCCATGCATAGTTCAACGCATTCATCACATATAAATACAGTTGGACCTGCAATAAGTTTTCTAACTTCATGTTGGCTCTTTCCACAAAAAGAACAGTAAAGAATATTTTTATTATTTGTTGTCATATAATTTATAAACGAATCAGTANAGTTACTTTAATATAGAAGACTCATACTAATCAAGTATCAGTTTAATGGGGTGTCAAGATGTTGTGTATTAAGATCTATTTTCAACTACTTCATCTATCAAACCAAACTCTTTTGCNGTATCTGGAGTCATAAAGTTATCACGTTCTAGTGCTTTCTTCACATCATCAACAGATTTTCCAGTATGTTTTGAATAAATCTCATTAAGTCTTTTTTTCAAGGCTAAAACTTCGTTAGCATGAATTTCAATATCTGTAGCTTGTCCTTGAAAACCAGCAGAAGGTTGGTGAACCATAATTCTAGAATTTGGCAAAGAAAATCTTTTACCTTTTTTACCTGCAGCTAATAAAAATGAACCCATTGATGCAGCTTGACCAATACATAATGTTGAAACATCTGGTTTAATGTATTGCATAGTATCATAAATTCCAAGACCTGCTGTCACTAGTCCTCCAGGACTATTGATATATAAATTGATTTCTTTTTTTGGATCCTCAGACTCTAAAAACAAAAGTTGAGCTGTAACTAAAGATGCTACGTTATCATTTATTGGTCCTACCAAAAAAATAATTCTCTCTTTGAGAAGTCTTGAATAAATATCATAAGCTCTCTCACCTTTATTTGATTGTTCAACAACCATAGGTACAAGAGTATTCATTTGATCTAATAAATTTGTTGTCATAAGTTGATTCTCTTACTTATACAACTTGTGATTACTTTTTACTAACTTTTTTTGTTGAAGGTTTTTTAGATGCTGAGGGTTTTGGTTTTTTTTCAATTTTAGTAGATTTTGAAGCTTTTTTTTCCTCAGGATGATCGTGGTCATGATTGTGGTCATGTTCATGATTATGATCTTGTTTTTGATGTTCCTTTAAAATTTTTTCTGCTTCTTCTTTGCTAATTTCTTTTTTAGATGGTTTTGCTTTAGTTTTAATTAAATCGATAATTTTTTCTTCATACACGGTTCCTCTTAAGCTAGCTAATGCTGATGGATTTTTTTGATAAAATTCCATAACCATCTTTTCTTGGCCAGGCATCATTCTAAGTTGTTTTTGAACTTCAGCTTGAACTTCTTGTTCGGTTACTTTGATTTTATTTTGTTCACCGAATTCATTTAATATCAACCCAACTTTAATTCTTTTTTTAGCGATTTCCTCAAAATTTTTTCTACTTTTTTTAGAATCTTCTTCAGTCATACCTTGAGATAAAATCTTAACTTCTTCTTCAATTAAGTTTTCCGGAATTTCATCCACTTTAAAATTTTCAATTTCTTTTAAGATTTGAGTTTTTGCCAATTTATCTAGAGAATTTTTATATTCATCATTAATTTGTTTACTAACTAATACTTTTAAATCAGCAAGATCTTTTGCACCTAAGTTTTTAGCAAAAACATCATCTATTTTTACTTCCTCTGATTTTTTTACTTCTGTAATTTTACAAATAAAATTNGCTTTCTTATTTGCGTATTCTTTTTGTGGATAATTTTCAGGCAGAGTAACGTCAACAGATTTTTCATCATTTTTTTTAACGCCGATAAGCTGCTTATCAAAGCCTTTAATAAATAAGTCCTTACCTAGAATTAATTGTGTATTTTTTCCTTCACCACCAGTAAAATCTTTTCCATCAATCGTNGCTTTGTAGTCAAAAATAACTAAATTTTCCTCTACTGCTTTAACATCTGCTGCAACTTCTTTAAAATTGTTCTGACTTTTGGCTATTTCTTTAATTCTTTTATCTGTTTCGTTTGTGTCAATTTTAACTGAATATTCATCAAATTTAATATTTTCAACAGACTTTAACTCTACCTTTGGAAGTTCTGTTATCGACATTACATATTCTAAATCTTTATCTTCACCATAGGTTTTAAGATCGAGCTTTGGTTGTCCAGCTGGCTTAATTTTATTATCTTCTAAAGCTTTAACTGATGTATCTTTAAGAACTTTATCTAGCACTTCACTAAAAATTGCTTGGCCAAATTGTCTTTTTAAAACTTCTTTAGGCACCTTGCCAGGTCTAAAACCTTTTAAGTTAACAGTTTTTTTAATTTCTTCATATTTTTCATCCATATAAGAATTCATAGTTTCTTTATCTATGAAAACTTTAATGTCTTTATTTAAACCTTTTTTATTTTCTACTGTAACTTTCATAATTTTTTAAGCTTGTTGGTAGGCGAAAAAGGACTCGAACCTTCACATCTTGCGATACTGGTTCCTAAGACCAGCGCGTCTACCAATTCCGCCATTCGCCCACAATTCTTGTGGCTTTATATAGGATAGTTTCTATTTGTCCAATGACAATAATAATGAAATATATTAATAATCAATTATATTTACTAGTAATTTAAAAAAAATGATTATTTCTCCATGTATAAG
>JGI26088J50261_1000519_pt1 | contig 22760 bp, 25 predicted proteins | sample SaaInl1SG_22_DNA_FD_50261 | JGI IMG/M metagenome (IMG submission 50261)
GAAGCTTAAAGAAGATGCTATGGCACTTCAAGAAGCTGGTTGTTTCGGGATTGTTTTAGAGAAAGTCCCCGCAGCACTTGCCGAGGAAGTAGCACAAATGCTAGACATTCCGGTCATCGGTATTGGTGCAGGCCCTGGTGTGGACGGTCAAGTATTGGTATTCCATGATTTAGTGGGTATGACTCACCAATTCCATCCGCGTTTCCTGCGCCGCTACTTGAATCTTTACGAAGATATCACTGGTGCTATAGGACAATATGTAAAGGACGTTAAGGACGTAGATTTCCCGAACGAAAGCGAAAGCTACCCAAGCTAAATTGGCCACTGCTCTAAATATCATTTACCAAGACAACCACCTCATTGCTATTAATAAGCGTGCTGGTGACCTAGTGCAGGGAGACAAAACCGGAGATGCCACCCTTCCCGACCGGATAAAATCTTATCTGAGGGAGAAATTCAATAAACCCGGAAATGTGTTTTGTGGGGTCATCCATCGTTTAGATCGTCCAACTACGGGAGTGGTCCTTTTTGCCAGAACCTCCAAAGGTTTAGAGCGCATGAATAAGGCATTTAAGGAACGGCAGACTCAAAAAACTTACTGGGCAATAGTGGAAGGCCAACTTCATGGAAAGAATGATCTGAAGCACTTCTTAAAAAAGAACGGCAAGAACAATAAGGCCATTGTTTTTAAACGTCCTGAAGAAGGAGCTAAAGAAGCTCGATTGAGTTATCATGTTTTGAAAACTGGGGACAATTATTCGCTGGTTGAAGTTGAGTTACATACCGGTCGACACCACCAGATCAGGGCACAATTCTCAGCTATTGGCCACCCCATCAAGGGCGACGTGAAGTACGGTGCTAGACGAGCTGAGAGAGACAAAAGTATCTGTCTACACGCACGAGAATTGACCTTTAATCACCCCACGACAAAAGAATTGGTGAAGATCATTGCTGAAGTACCTGAGAGCTTCAAACCTTTCACCTGAGCAATACGCCGGTATAGCATTTCCTTCGATAGTTACAGGAAAAGTCCAGTTGAACGGTATCTTACGAAACCTCTGCATTTACCGTATTGGGCGAAGAGTTTGAGCAAGAATCAATGTCTTCTCGAACCATAATAAATGTGGGATACCGTTTCCGATTCAGACCTAGGAATTAGGATCGACATCAAAAACGACTTTCACGCGGTGAAACTCAGGGCTCAGCAAGATTTCTTGGTGGGCCTTTTTTATGCGATCACGCACCTTGGCTCCCACACTACCCTTATCCACCTTCACGATAATTTGCATCTGATACAGGTTCTTCAATCGAGCAATAGGTGCAAATTCTGGCCCGAGGAATCGGTCCCCGATTTTGCTTCGAAGCGAACGGGCAAATTCACCTGCGGCGCGTTGCAATAGTTTCTGATCACGATGTTTCATGGTGATGGTAATTAAACGCACATAAGGTGGGTAGCTGTATTCATTGCGCACCATGAGCTCTTTTTGGAGCATGCCGTCGTAATCGTGGTTCATGGCCATCTGGATAATGGAATGACGCGGTTTCATACTTTGTATTACCACCTTCCCCTTGGATGTTCTCCGACCGGTACGGCCACTGACTTGTTCTATGAGCTGGAATGCGCGTTCGTTAGCGCGAAAATCTGGATAAGAAAGTAGGTTATCTGCGGACATAATGCCCACAAGCCCTACTCTATCGAAATCCAATCCCTTGGTGACCATCTGCGTGCCTACCAGAATATCTACCTCGCCCTGTTCCACACTTCGGATAAGATCGCCAAAGGCGTGTTTTCCTCGGGTGGTATCCAGGTCCATCCGTTTGACTGTAGCCTTTGGAAAGAGTGCTGCAGCTTCTTCGGCAATTTGTTCCGTACCGAATCCTTTGTGAAGCACACTTTGACCGCCACACGAAGAGCACTTCATCACTGGTGGGGTTTGGTACCCGCAATAGTGGCATTTGAGCTGGTTGGGCCCCTTGTGGTAGGTCAACGAAATATCACAACGGGTACACCCTTCCACATGACCACAGGTCTGGCACTGCTGGAAGGTGCTAAAGCCTCTTCTATTCTGGAACAATATGATGCTCTCGTCTTTTTGAAGGGCTGCGCGCATGGCATCAACGANTTCTATGGAGAAATTCCCTTTCACCTCCCGACGCTGCTTGGCACCTACCATATCGACTACTTCGAGTTCGGGAAGTGGTGCGGTATGGAAGCGCTGGAACAATTGGACCAAATGATAACGACCCGACCTCGCGTTAAACATGCTGTCTAAAGAAGGTGTCGCGGAGCCTAAGAGGATAGGACAGCTGTGTTGACCTGCCATCCAAACTGCCGTATCGCGTGCATGGTAGCGCGGCGAGGGCTCNTATTGTTTGAAGCTGCTCTCGTGTTCCTCGTCTACGATAATGAGGCCTAAATCAGGTAAGGGCATGAANAGTGCCGATCGTGCACCCAAGACCAGCAGNGGCTCATCGCGNTCCAAGGACTCTCTCCAAGCTGCTAGTCGCTCGGCGGGAGTAAACCTGCTGTGATTGACAGCCACCGTAAAATGGATACGGAGTCTATTTATGAGTTGTGTGGTCAGTGCAATCTCAGGCAATAAGTAGAGCACACGTTTGTGAGATTCAAAAGCTTTTTTGATCAGCTCAATGTAAATCTCAGTTTTCCCTGAGGCCGTTACACCGTGTAATAGCGTAGGCTTACCCGCAGCAAACCCCTCCTCTATTTGAGAAAGTGCGTTACTTTGATGACCGCTGAGCGAAATTTCAGAATGTGGAGCAGAAGCAGCCGTGGTACCGTCTACCTCTTCAATTTCTTCTACAAGACCCTTCTTCTTTAACGCAAGAATTTGGGCACTCTCTATGTTGTGCTTTTTACGGAAAGCTCGACTGTCAACGAAATTATTCTCACTACCACAAGCCGCTACAACACTTAGTAAGGCTTGGGTTTGCTTATCGCTTCGCGAAGTGGCTTGAAACGCATCATCTAAACGAGTAAGATACTCTGGCGAAATACGAATGAGCTTACGCCTTTTGGCGCGTGCCACTTTTTTCAATTCCTCCTCTAGAACTGCCCAGCCTTGCTCTAAAGCTTGCTGCACAAGCGGCATAGGATTCTTGACGTTGCAGATGGACCGCACTTCATCCAGGGTGAGTTTCTCGTTACCGATCAATGCCTCGTACAAGAGGAATAATGAATCGGATAGTTTACTCTCGTCTGGAAGTACTTCGGGATCTCGTACCAAGACGCTCTGAGAGCTGAGTTTGAGTCCCGGTGGCAATGCTGCATTCATCAGATCACCAAGCGGGGCCATGTAATACCCTGACATCCAATTCCATTGAAGGAGCTGGTGTTCCAGCACTACGGGACGCTCGTCCAATACATTTATGAGATACTTCAGCGATAGATCTTCGTGCGTCTCTAGGACACGAACGACTAAGGCTGCATATTCTTTGCGCTTGCCGAATTGCACCAGTACGCGCATACCAGAGACCAACCTACCTGCAAATTCATTCGGTACGGCGTAATGAAACACCTTGTCCAACGGCAACGGTAAGATGACCTCAGCAACGAGCATTTACTTTTTCGGCGCTTTTGGAAGGTTCTTTTTTACGAATCGTGCCTCGCGCTTAGCCAATAACTTCATTTCATTATCGAAAAAGCTCAGCGTTTTACGAGTGCTTGCTTCGGTTGAAGAAGCAATGGAATTAAATTCAACGAGGTCGTACTTCATCTTAGTTAGATCCGCCAATAAATCTGCTGAAGCCAATTCAAGCAGCTCTAGATAGTATTTCTGGTAGGCCTCGTAAAGGTCTGTTTGCCCATTGTAGAAAAGCTCATTGCCGTAACCGCGAATGTGCTTACTCAATGCCTTGATTAGGCTCTTTTGAGCAGCGTATAATTTATCAAGGTCAGTGGTGCCAACTTCTGATTGAAGGAAGGCTACAAGGCTATCTACCTCTGAGGCTCCAGCCTTCATTTCCTTGGTATAGGCGACCAATTCCATTTGGGCATTAAATCTTTTCACTACTGCGCTTTCCCGCACATTGATTTCGTAGCGCTCAGCATACGCATTCATTTCATCGTTCATCGCGTCAAAAAGACCTTTCATTTGGCTCACATAGGTATGTCCGTAGCTCGAGCGTGGATCTTCATTCAGCCAATCTCGAAGATTTGAAGAGGTAAGCTCAATAACTTGACCCAAGTTTTCTTCTACCACCTTCACCAACTGAGCTTCTTCTTTTTCGTCTAAGCGGGCAATAGAGCGCTTGGATTTGCGCCAAGTGCTGAATTGTTCTTCTATAAGTGGACTTACTTTTTTATCCTTCTCATAGGTCATCACACCGTCTATGATGTCCGAGGTAATGGACATAGTTTTCTCTACCTCACGTGAGACACGGCGCAGATTGCTGCTCGTTCCTTGGGCAAGCAGGGTCGAAAACGAGATGGCGGCGATAAGGGTGAGTAGGTTTTTCATTTGGAATGTATTTATCTCAATTTATGGATCTTCTTGGTTCCTTCGTACATGTCGAATTGAAGCAATTTACATTCCAATTCTCCATTGAACAGATTCCATCTTCTCGACGGACGCAATCCTATGCTCTTTATAGCTTCTAGATCTGAGGTGATCCACATTACTGTCCAACCTGCATATTCCTTCTTGAGCATATCTCCCATCTCGCGGTAGAACTTATGGGTGTTTGCCGCAATGCGAACATTATACGGTGGGTTCACGAGCATCAAACCTTTGGAGCTCGGCGGCTCTGTTTCGAAGAAATCTGCGCGTTTTAGACGAATGACATCGTCAAACATCGAACGTTCAATATTATCTGCAGCGGCATCCAAGGCATAATCGTCCATATCCCGTCCGAAGATCTTACCGTTGTACTCCTTTGCTCGGCCCAAAAGTCCTTCTTTGATCTTTTCATAAAGGTCTTTGTCAAAGCCCTTCCAGAAATGGAAGCCAAAGTATTCACGGTAAATATTTGGCGGCATATTGTGGGCGATGAGCGCTGCTTCTACCAAAAATGTCCCTGACCCACACATAGGATCTAAAACAGGCATTCCACCGTTCCATTTGCTGTGCATGATGATACCAGCTGCCAAGACTTCATTCAAGGGAGCATGTGCCGCAGCGAGGCGGTAGCCGCGTTTGTGCAAGGAGTCTCCAGAGGCATCTAAGTACACTCGAACGGTATCCTGATAAATGTGGATGTGAATGGGTACCTCTGGAGTGCTACGCTCCACGGTTGGGCGGTCGCCAACTTTGTCGCGGAATCGGTCCACGATGGCATCCTTAGCCTTCAAACCCGCGAAACTACTGTGGTTCAAAAGTTCGTTACGACCGACAACATCCACTGCGAAGGTGGTGTTCACGTCGAAATGCTCCTCCCATGGAATGGCTAGAAGCTCCTCGTAGTAATGCTCAACATCTTCCATCTCAAATTCTACGAGCGGAAGAAGCACGCGCAATCCTGTGCGTAAGGCTAAATTTATTTTGAAGACATACCCAAGGTCACCAACCACGGATACTGCTCTGTTGAGCTTCTTAATTTCACGACCTCCTAATGAGAGCAATTCCTTGCTCAAGATCTCCTCTAACCCATAGAGGGTTTTCACCACCAATCGGTAATCTTTGTTTTCCGGCACCCTTTTGCGTTTTATCCTACAAATGTAAGCTAACTTTGGACGCATGATCGATTGGCTCGAATTAATTGCCCTAGTAGTCGGCGGCTTCTGCGCCGGACTTATCAATGTCATTGCGGGCAACGGATCGGCCATTACTTTGCCGCTACTAATGTGGGTCGGCTTGGACGCTAATGCTGCTAATGCCACGAATCGCGTAGGAGCGTTATTTCAAACGACGAGCGCCATCTCNTCCCTGCCAAAAACGATGCGGGTGAAGTACATGATCAAACAGAGTTACTTCATCATTCCTCCTATTATCATCGGGGCTATAATCGGGGCCAATTTAGCGGTGGATATTCCCGAGACTTTGATGCGCGCAAGCATTGGCACTATAATGATCGGTTTGCTCATCACTATGTTGTCAAACCCAAAGAAATGGCTCATCCCAACAGACGGTATGGTAAACAAGAAAACACCAAAGATCTGGCTCGCCTATTTCGGGCTAGGACTCTATGGCGGTTTCATCCAAATGGGCTTTGGCATTTTCTTTCTTTCCATCAGTGTTCTCATGGCGAAATATGCATTGAGGGACGGTAACATCATGAAGCTATTCACTGCCTTTTTGATGACCATCCCCTCCTTTATCATCTTTGCCTTGAGCGGAAGTATTGATTGGGTTTACGGGCTAACCTTAGCCGCAGGAACAGCTACCGGCGCACGTTTTGCAGCTAAAAAGGTCGTTCAGCATCCCAAGGCTAATGCCATCACGCGTAAAGTATTAATTGCCGTAATTTTGGTAGCGATTGTAAAAATGTTTCAACCGCTAGTAATAGAATATTTAGCCTAATGTCCACACCCTGGTACGCCACTTGGTTCAATACCACTTTTTATCACGATCTCTACCAGCATCGCGACGAACATGAAGCACGTAATTTCATTGTAGAGCTGTGCAAAAAATTGAGGGTTCAAGAAGGAGAAAGTGCGATGGACATGGCCTGTGGAAGAGGCCGTCATGCCAAAGTATTGTCCGAGCAAGGGTTGGATACGCTAGGTGTAGACCTCAGCCCTGAAAGTATTTCATATGCGAGCCAATTCTCTCACGATGCCTTGAGATTCGAAGTCGGTAACATGCTCGAAGAATTACCTTTTGGACCTTTTGATTGGGTGATGAATCTCTTTACGAGTTTTGGTTACTTTGAAGATGACAGTCTGCACCAATTGGCGCTCAACCATATGGCAGCCTGCCTTAAGCCTGGTGGAAAGTTGGTACTGGATTTCATGAATAGCGCTAAAATCGCAGCGAACTTAGTCCCCGAGAACACAGTACATACAGAAAAGGCCACCTACAGCATCAACCGAAAGATTGAGGACGGAATCATTGTTAAAAGCATCAAGGTAAGTCACGCCTGTACTATCGAGTTTTTTGAGGAGCGCGTTCGCGCTTTTAATGTCGAAGAGCTCAGATCGATGCTCGAAAATGCGGGTCTTACGGAGGTAGAAGTCAAGGGAGGTTACGATCTTTGCAACTATGATGAGCTCGAGAGTGACCGTATGATTTTTATAGCGCATAAACCTACAGCATGATTTCAGTAGTTCTTTTCTTGGCGGTAACGGTAGGTGGCGCAGCCTCCTATGTCATTAATACGAATAGTGCTTTTTTTAAACTGACATTAGCATTCTCTGGTGCCTTTCTGTTCGGGACGCTAATGACGCATTTATTGCCGGAAGTATTTGTGAATAAGAATGGAGGCCTGTGGGTTTTGCTCGGTTTTGGGATCCAATTATTGCTCGACTTCATTAGCAAAGGATTGGAACACGGCCATCTTCATACTCACGATAGTAAAATTCCTGTGCTTCCGTTAGTCGGCCTTTTCGTTCACGCATTTATTGAAGGAATGCCATTGGGTTTAGATAATATGATGCACGACCACGGACACGATCATGGCGCGAATGGATTGTTGTGGTCTATTACTTTGCATAAAATACCCATTGCCTTGCTCGTTGCCACAGCATTGCGTTCTGCAGGGCTCAAAGTTTGGCAGGTGCTGCTAGGTATAGTGCTTTTTGCGCTGAGTTCACCGCTTGGAAATATAGTGGGCGTTGGATTGGAATTGGACCCCACAAGTTTCACGTCAATCTTAGGAATAGCCACAGGTTTATTGCTTCATGTGAGTACCACCATTTTGTTCGAAAGTGCCGCAAACCACCAGTTCAACGCCATGAAAATGCTCGTGGTTGCTGTAGGTATTGCGTTTAGCCTACTACTCTTCTAAGCAGTGCCTCGGATATAGGTTTTCCCATCTCTATCATAGATAAAACCTAACCAATTCTTTATGAGGTTAGGGCATGTCTATCGTACTTTTGAAACTCAAACAAAAAATAACTACACAAATGGCTGTATTAGTTGGCAAAAAAGCACCAGATTTTACTGCAGCAGCAGTAATCAACGGTGAAGAAATCGTTGAAGATTTCAAATTATCAGATTACGCAGGTAAATACGTAATCTTATTCTTCTACCCTAAAGACTTCACTTTCGTATGTCCTACAGAATTGCACGCTTTCCAAGCGCGTAAAGCTGAATTCGAAGCGAAAGGTGTTGAGCTAATCGCTGTAAGTACTGATACTGAGCAGAGCCACTGGGGTTGGTTGCAAATGACCAAAGACCAAGGCGGTATCCAAGGTATTACTTACCCTATCGTTGCAGATACGAACAAGACCATCTCTCACAACTACGACGTACTAGACGGCGAGTGGACATACGACGAAGAAGGTAACTTGAACGCTACAGGCGAGATGATCGCATACCGTGGTCTATTCTTGATTGACAAGGAAGGAACAGTAATGCACCAATTGGTAAACTTCTTCCCATTAGGTCGTTCAGTAGATGAAGCAATGCGTATGGTAGACGCACTTCAGTACTTCGAAGAAAAAGGTGAGGTATGTCCTGCAAACTGGACTCCAGGCCAAGAAGGTATGAACGCAACTCACGATGGTGTTGCAGATTACTTGAGCAAGAACTAAGAACAAACAGAGTTCGAATAGGAACCCGTTTGCGCCTGCGGCGCAAACGGGTTTTTTAATGCCTGATTATCGCGCGCGCGGCATTCATAGAAGAAATCTATATTTCGAAGAACCGCCCTTAAACCCCGTAAACACTGGCACACAGCTGATCTTGAAGCCGCACGCAAAAAAAGAATACTTTTTTTTCATCTTGGCGTGAACCTAGTAGTAGGGTCTAGGTTATAGGATATATGGAACATTCTGCGAAAGCAGATTTTCATGGCGGTTTAGGTAGAAAGGGGTCTTGGCGGGCCCCTTTCGTTTTTTATAAACTTCTCGATTTATCTGGCCAATAAAAAAGCCCCCAGCTACGCTGGAGGCTTCATGCTTTGATTGCTATGCTTTGATTATGCCGTAAGGTCGATCAGTTTGCGCAAGTAATCTTCTTTGCTTGCTGCAGAACCTTCTGCCAACGCGCCGCCTTTAAATGACGCTAAGAAAGGTAGGTTATCTACACCACCAGCTTTACGAGCCTCTGGACTGTGCTCAGCATTCACTTCCAAGAATACCACATCGCTATAGCCTTCTTCATTACTCACTCTCTTGTATTTAGGGGCAAACATTTTACATGCGCCACACCAATCTGCGAAGTACTTCACCACAACTCTATCGTTGTCTTTCAAAATCTGAGCGAAGTCCGCATCTGTTGCTAATTGTACTGCCATGTTGTTAAATTTTATATGTCAAAAATAGATAGACAATCCCTACTAAAACAGTTTTATCGATTGACCTTTTCTATTAACTCATTGCCAATTCTATTGTTCAATCTCCGCTCTAAATTCCTTGTGGTATAAATCGCGTATCAAACCATCGCTGACCCCAATCTTAGGTACGTAGATGCGCTCACAACCCGACCACTTCATTGCCTTGAGATAAATATCCAAGCCGAACGTGATGACATCAGCACGGTCGAAGTTCAAGCCCATCTCAGTAATTCTACTTTCCACATCAAGCCCTTCGATAAACTTTCGTTGACCGTCCACATAATTGTAGCTGAGGGCTTCCGTGACTTGCTTTTGGCTAAGCTTATGAAGCTTGTTGATGTTTCCACCAGCGCCAATAGCCGCTTTTCTCTGGATGGGCGCTGCATGCTTTTCCAGCCACCTTTGCATCTTATCCCATTCACTTTGATCGACCAATTCATTCATCAATCGAACCCCACCAACCTTGAAGCTCTTGGAGTTCAAGACCTGCTTGTCCTGAATAATGGAAATTTCCGTTGATCCACCACCTACATCAATGTAAACGAAGTTGTTTACATCGGCATTGATGGTGTCATACAGCTTGCTTGAAAACACCAGCCTTGCTTCCTCTTTACCACTAATGGTTTCAATCTCAATGCCTGTTTTGCGCAATACTCGACTCACCATCTGTCGACCGTTCTTCGCCTCGCGCATAGCCGAAGTCGCCACCGCTCTGAAATCCTTAACGCCGTGTACAGATAGTAAATGCTCGTAAGCCTTCATTCCGTCCAAGAATCGGTCGCGAGTCACCTTCCTAATCTTACCGTATTTAAAGACATCTTGTCCCAAACGTACTGGTAATCGGATCATACTTACCTTCTTGTAATGAGTATACCCGTCCTTGTAGACCACGTTCACGATCAAACAACGGACCGAATTTGAGCCAATATCAATGGCGCCTAATTTCGTTACAATCATTTCTTATCCTTTAAGGAGCAACTGCTTAACATACTTATGTAATTCCTCTTGAGCCGTAATCTTTGGTCCATGAAGCATGCGGTATTTATTCAATTGCTCAGCATCGAAATTTCGAGATTTTGAATTGTCTTTCCAAAGAATATCGAAGTGATCGCGCAATTGGCGCTGAATAGCCTCATCATAAATGGGCACAGTCACCTCTACCCTACGGTTCAAATTCCTGCCCATCCAATCGGCCGATGAAATGAAATATTCCGGCTGCCCATCATTGTGGAAACAAAACGCTCGCGTATGCTCCAAGAACCTGCCTACCACACTCACCGCTTGAATATTCTTCGCCTTGGGATGCGCCAAATCCAAACAAAAGATGCCACGAACCACCATGCGAATCTGTACACCGGCATCACTGGCCTCGTAGAGTTTATTGATCATTCTATGATCCGAAATGGAATTGATCTTCACCCAAAACTCTGCCTTCTTTCCGGCCTGAGCATTGGCAATCTCCCTGTCGATGATCGCCTCGAGGCCGCTACGTGTGGTATTCGGACTTACCAACAAATGCTTGAAGGCGTACTGCTTGTATGGACTCTCAATGAATTGGAAAACCTTACGTGCTTCTTTGGCTATACGCTTGTCGTTGGTCATTAAGTGATAATCGGTGTAGACTTTCGCGGTGCCTTCGTGATAATTACCGGTACCGATAACACAGTAATCAACTAGCTTTTCCTTGCCTTCATCCCTACGAATCAAGGTCAATTTTGAATGCACCTTTAGCCCCTGTACACCACTTACCACCTTTATGCCTTCCGAGCGGAGTCTATTGGTCCATTTGATATTATTTGCTTCATCAAATCGCGCTTGAAGCTCAATGAACACGGTCACCTTCTTGCCGTTTTTCGCCGCATTAATCAGCGCCGAAATAATCTGACTGTCGTCAGCAAGACGATATAAAGTGACCTTAATTTCACGGACCTTTTCATCAATTGCCGCTTCTCGAAGCAGGCGAATGACATGACCGAAATCATGGTACGGCGTGAAGAGCATGATGTCTTGCTTCTTGATTGCTTTAAAAATGCTTCGGTCAATATCTAGAGCGGGATGAGCTACCTGAGGCAGCTTATTGTATTCAAGCTCAGCAATACCCATGTTTGGGAATCGCATTAGGTCTTTTTTATTGTGGTAGCGACCTCCAGGTATCAAGGTATCCAAGGCACTTACTTCAAGTCCTTCTACTAAGGTCTTGAGCGTAGAGTTTCCTATTTCCTTATCGTACACAAAGCGCACGAGATCCCCTTCCCTACGGTTTCTCAGACCGCGCTGGATTTGCTCCATAAAGGATTTACTCACATCATCATCAAGAGATAGCTCCGCATCACGGGTGATTTTCACGGTGTGTGCTTCAATGGTATCATGCTTTACGGTATGGAATATGCTATCGAGATTGTGCCTCAGGACATCGTCCATGTACATCACGAATTGTTTACCGTATTTAGGCAATTGAACGAATCGACCAGAAATAGAATATGGCACCTCAATGATCGAAAGTTGCTCTTTGTCATTTCGCGTCAATCGTACAGCTAGATATATACTCTTATCCCTCAAGTAAGGGAAATTCTTCGTCTGATTGATCATCAGATTGGTCAATGCCGGACTCACCTTTTCACGGTACAATTGTTTGACAAAGGCCTCCTGCTTCGCGGTCAATTGAGTCTCATCTACGATCTCTACGTTGTACTTTTTTAGCGCTACTTTGATGGCATCGTAAATCTTTTGCGAACGCAGCTGTTGATCAGCTACAATCTCACTAAGCCTAGAAAGGAGTTGACCTGGGGTGTACCCTTCTAAATTCTCATCAAGACCTTGCTCTTCACTCATACGCAATCGTCGAATGAATGAGTAACGTACACGGAAAAACTCATCCATGTTGTTGGAGTGAATACCTAGAAAACGCAATCGCTCAATGAGCGGATTCGTTAAATCTTCTGCCTCCTGAAGAACGCGCTCGTTGAACCGAAGCCAACTGACATCTCTATTGAAGTACGTGTACTCCATGGTTTATTCTTTTATTCTTTTTGGGTATTCAAACTGAATCAATTCTGCACCAGCACCAACATCACTCCAATGCTCACAATCAAAACGAACACAGATAACACCTGTGGTAGGCACATTGCGTACACTGGCATTCGTCATTTCATTTACAAAGTCTGTTATGCCCGGGTTGTGCACAAAATACATAGCTGCATCACAGATATCGGATGTCTTCTTGACCACCGCTAAGATCTGATGTGCACTGCTGTGGTATAGATCATCATCGATCGCCACCTTACTTGCGGGTACGCCGAGATTTTTGGCGAAAATTAATGCTGTGTGCAAAGCCCTGGTAGCCGGTGAGCTATAAATGCTAAAGTAATCTGCACTTATAGTTTCATCTCGAAGGTACTGGCTTACTAAATGTGCATCGCGAATACCGCGACCTTTAAGCGGACGGTCTCGATCCTCAATGCCGTCAATGGCCCAGGAGCTTTTTGCGTGCCGAATTAGGTAGAGTGTTTTCATACTTGTAAAATACACTATTTCAGCATATTCACTAAAGCACGCACCCCACTTCCCCTAATATTTAACTATAAATTCAATCGAAATTAATCTCGAGATAACTGCTTTGCTTCGTTCCAAAGCACTTCCATTTCTTCTAAAGACATGGAAGCTAGCTCTTTGCCTTGCTCTGCAGCCTTTTGCTCCATGTAAGTAAAACGGAATATGAATTTTTTATTCGTACGCTCCAGAGCCAGTTCAGGATCGATATCACTCAGACGCGCAAAATTGATCAAAGAAAACATCAAATCGCCAAACTCTCCTTCTATATCAGATTGATTACCAGATTTTTGACTGTCTTCAAACTCACCTAATTCTTCTTTGATTTTGTCCCAAACATCCTCTGGCTTGTCCCAATCAAAGCCCGCACCGCGTGCCTTATCACCAATGCGAATGGCTTTTACTAATGCTGGAAGACCTCTCGGCACACCTTGAAGTACGCTTTTAGTCCCTTTTTCCTTGAGCTTGATCGCTTCCCAATTCGCCTTTACTTCCTCCTCTGTCTTCGCCTCCACATCACCATAAATGTGTGGGTGACGGTGAATGAGTTTGTCGCAGACGCTATTCAATACATCTGCGACGTCAAACGCTCCTTTTTCGCTACCAATCTTTGAGTAGAATACCATATGAAGCATGAGATCACCCAATTCCTTCTTGATCTCGTTCAAATCGTTCTCTTCAATGGCATCGGCCAACTCGTACGTCTCTTCAATAGTCAGGTGGCGCAAACTTTCTAAAGTTTGCTTCTTATCCCATGGACACTCCGCACGGAGTGTATCCATGATATCTAGCAACCTACCGAATGCTTCTAGTTTGGCCTCGCGCGTATTCATCCTTATTCAGCCTCTTCGCTTACCTCTTCCTCAAGGATGCTTAATAGATCGTTCTTTACCAAGATATTGAACCACTGTACCACTTTTTTGATATCTGAAGCATATACGCGCTCTTGATCAAATTTTGGCAGTACTTCACCGAAGAAATCTTCCAATTCATCTTTTGAACTCTTGTGACTCAACGCCTCTTTGCCTTCAGTAACCTCAGCCATGGCCTTGAATACATCGCGAAGCGGCACCTCTTCTTCGTAGGTGTAGATGGCAATATCACCCAACGAGCTCACGTTTGCGTTGGCAGAAATTGCGATGCGCTTACCGTCTAATAAACTTTCTACGACTACACCACTTTTTTGATGTGCGATCAACTTGAAAAGACCAGGTTTACCTGAAACCGATAGAACAGTTCTTAAATCCATTTATTCTTTATTTAACCAGTTTTGTATTGTATTCAATTCTTCGTCCGAGCTCAATAGCAGCAAAGCCTCGGCTTGCTCAGCCAGCTCGTGTTTTGGATATCTATCCATGAGTGATCTCAAATAGTTGCGAGAGCGCTCTTTATCATTAAATCTATTCTCAAAAAACAATGCCAATTGCATTAACGCCTCAGGGGCAAACGCATGTTGAGGATATTTTTTAGTCAGTGTAATGAGGTAGTTCACCCCGTACAAGTAATCTTCTCCTCCGCTCATTAGTACCAGCCCAGCCTGCATCAATCTCTTTGGATCACTTAAGACAAGGCTGTCCTCACTGATAAAATGCTTCTTTGCCAATTCCAATTCTTCACTTGTAGCAACACCGCTGTCTATTCTTTCGAAATAGTAGCGGGCTGAATCGGCCACTGCCACTTCAACAGTTGCAGTCTGAACCTCAGCCTCTGGTGAAGAACAAGAAAGAAAACCTACAAACGCAAAGAGTACAATTCTCATCGACGCTTAGGGAATTTCATTGGGTAATCAATAGAAATATCCCCACGCTCGATAGAGCCCAATTTGCCCTTAATCAAACGCTTGCGAAGCGGCTTGAGGTAATCTGTGAACAAAACGCCTTCAATGTGATCGTATTCGTGTTGGATAACGCGGGCAGCCAAACCTGTGTAAGTTTCTTCAACCAACTTCCAATCCTCTGTGTAGTACTCAATGACCAATTTCTCCTTTCGGTACACCGTTTCACGAATATCTGGGATACTCAAACAGCCTTCTTCCATACCCCACTCTTCACCTTCTTCTTCAATGATAATTGGGTTGATAAAGGTCTTCTTGAAGTTTTTTAGTGTTTCGTAATCCTCTTCACCTTCTTGCGCAAAAGGACTGGCATCAATAACGAACAAGCGAATACCACGACCAATCTGAGGAGCAGCTAGACCTACACCCTGTGCATTGTACATCGTCTCGTACATGTTATCTATTAGCGGCGCTAGACCCGGATAATCCTGATCAATTTCCTCCGCTACTTTATTGAGAACGGGATCGCCATAGGCAACTACCGGTAAAATCATAATTCTACCGGTAAAATCATAATTGGTCGTTTATTAGGGTGCAAAGATAGTTAGTGCATGGCTAAATAGCGCTCTAAAATGAGCGAGGCTGCGACTTTATCCAGAGCACCTTTTTCTCTGCGCTTCGATTTCTTCATCCCACCCATAATGAGCATTCTAGAAGCCTCCTGAGAGGTGAAATCTTCATCCACAAAAACGATCTCCATAAGCGGCCAACGCTTGTGAATCTTCTCTCCCCATAGATCAATCAACTCTGTGCTATCTGTAGCCATAGCAGGCTTACCAATGACCACTGTTTTGGTCCCCTCTGCAGCCACGTAGGTCTCCAAGGTGGACATGAGCTCTGCGGTATCTACCGTTTTNAGTGGAAAAGCCATCATACCCAATGGATCCGTTTCTGCCATTCCGGTGCGTCTTCCTCCGATATCTAAAGCCAATATTTTCGCCATGGGTCAAAGGTAGTCTTTCCCAAGGAAGCATTAAATTTGACGCTCAATTAAGAATGAACAACATGGAGGAATTAAGAGCGGTTATAGAACAAGCTTGGGACCATAGAGAATTACTTCAAAAGGAAGAAACGCAAAATGCCGTGCGCGCAGTTGTGGATGCTTTAGATAGCGGAACACTTCGCGTTGCAGAACCAACAGAAAATGGCTGGCAAGTCAACGAATGGGTAAAGAAAGCCGTAGTGCTGTACTTCCCTATCCAAACTATGGAAACTATTGAAGTAGGACCGTTCGAATTCCACGATAAAATTCCTCTAAAGCGCAATTATGCTGAAAAAGGTGTTCGCGTAGTTCCCCACGCAGTGGCACGTCATGGCTCATTCATCGAGGCAGGCGTAGTTATGATGCCTTCTTACGTAAACATTGGCGCGCACGTTGAAAGCGGCACCATGGTAGATACCTGGGCAACCGTTGGGTCTTGTGCGCAGATCGGTAAGAATGTTCACCTTAGCGGTGGTGTAGGAATTGGTGGCGTATTGGAACCGTTGCAAGCAGCACCTGTGATTATTGAAGATGATTGTTTCATCGGTTCACGTTGTATTGTTGTGGAAGGTGTACACGTAGAAAAAGAGGCCGTGCTCGGAGCAAATGTTGTCCTTACTGCATCCACCAAAATAATCGACGTTAGTGGTGATGAGCCCAAGGAATACCGCGGACGTGTTCCTGCACGCAGTGTGGTCATTCCCGGAACCATGCCTAAGGAATTTCCTGCTGGAACCTTCAACGTGCCTTGTGCATTGATTATTGGTCAGCGTAAAGAAAGTACGGACAAGAAGACTTCTTTGAACGACGCATTGCGCACACACAACGTCGCAGTATAATGGGTACTGCCCTGAGCATACTTTACCTCAGCTTTAATGAGGAAGATGTCTTTGGGCAATCGCTCAATAGCGTTCAATCTATTGCTGACGAAATCATCGTAGTGGATTCCGGCTCAACCGATTCCACTGTTCAAATTGCGGAACAGGCCGGCGCCATCGTTCATTCGCGTGCTCTAGGAAACTGGGGAGAACAGCGCAATTGGGGGTTAGCCAAATGCCAGTATCCTTGGACTTTAGTAGTGGATTGTGATGAAGTGCTCTCTGAAGAGCTCATTACATCGCTCCAAAAGTGGAAAAAAAGTGAACACAACGAGCAACAACCCTACTCGTTTAAACGGGTTCATTTTTTCAAAGGTAAAAGGATGCGATTCAGCGGACTACAAAACGATTACGTAGTTCGCCTGCTACCGAAGGGCTTGAAATTTGAAGAGCTTAATGTTCATGAAAAGGTGCGTTCTGGCTCTATTCGTTTGAAAGGAGACCTCTTGCACTTTACCTACAAGAATGCACAGCATTGGGAGCAGAAATTTAGAACATATGCCAAGCGCCAAGCGTTGGATTACGAAAAGAGTGCTGGAAGAATTGGACCCTATTATTTGAATGTGAAACCTTCGTGGCGATTTTTCAAGCACTACATCATAAAAGGCGGTATTTTTGACGGCTCAAGAGGATTAGAATATGCCTTGTGGATGTACCGAGCTGTGAAGTGGCGCTACATCGAAGTAAATAAATTGCGAATAAAATGACTTTAGGTCAAAGCTTACAATTCATTCTAACTGCGCTGCTACTTTTGAGCGTGTACAGCTTCAAATGGGCACTGCACTTTCAGTACCTCCGGGTAAAGAACAAGAAGAAGCCTGGCAGCTGGAAAGATTTCTACACGCGCAATTTTTCAAATAAAAAAGACCTGCAGTGGTGGAAAGAGAGCTTCATGATATTCCCACTGCTCTACCCGACAGTGATGACGGGGAAAGAAAACGAGGACTTTTGGCTCGCGAAAATTAAACGCACCAACCTCGCATTGTATTTCCTACTCATGATCTTACTACTCACTGGAATTTACTTCTCGAAACTTTCAGAGCGTCCCTTTTAATGTCGAATTATAGTCACTTTTTGGACCGACCAATTTTTAAAGAAATTGGACAGGCAGCCGACCGCCTTGGCTTAGAATGCTATGTCGTTGGTGGATATGTAAGGGACCGACTTATTGAGCGACCTACTAAAATGGACCTCGATTTTGTTACTGTAGGCTCAGGCATCGCCTTGGCAAAAGAGGTTAGAAAAGGATTTGATAAAAAGCCTAAACTGAGCATTTTCAAAAGTTTTGGAACGGCTCATATGAATTATCAGGGAGTTGACCTTGAATTCGTAGGCGCTCGCAAAGAAAGCTACAAGAGAAATAGCCGCAACCCTATTGTCGAAGACGGGACTCTTGAGGACGACCAAAATCGTCGTGACTTCACGATCAATGCGATGGCTATTTGTTTGAATGAAGGTCGCTGGGGCGAATTAATAGATCCATTTAACGGTGTGGCTGATCTTGAACGAAAGCTCATCAAAACACCGCTGAGTCCAGACAAAACTTTTGACGATGATCCGCTGCGCATGATGCGCGCCGTGCGATTTGCNGCTCAGTTGAACTACCGCATAGATTCGGGTACTTTGAAGTCCATTCGAGAGCATGCCTCACGGTTGAAAATTGTTGCGCCAGAACGCATCAGTGTTGAGCTCAATAAAATTATGGAAGTCGACAAACCTTCTTACGGATTGGGACTGCTCTTTACGAGCGGCCTGATGAAAGAAATCATGCCTGAAATCTGTGCGTTGCAAGGTGTTGAAGAAGTGGAAGGTCATCTGCACAAAGACAATTTCTACCACACCCTTGAGGTCGTAGATAATCTTGCTCGCACTTCAGAGAGCTTGTGGCTTAGATGGGCCGCGCTATTGCACGATATCGGTAAGCCGAGGACAAAAAAGTTTATCAAGCCCGCCGGATGGACCTTCAGAGGCCATGAATTTGTAGGCAGCAAGATGATCCCAAAAATCTTTAAGCGCCTGCACCTACCTACGGATGCACGTATGAAGTACGTACAAAAGATGGTGATGATGAGTTCTCGCCCTGCGTCTCTTGTAGACGACACGGTAACCGACTCGGCCGTACGTCGCCTTCTCTTCGACGCAGGTGAGGATGTGGAAGATTTGATGCTTTTGTGCGAAGCCGATTTGACCACCAAAAACGAGCGAAAAAAGCGCCGCTATTTGAACAATTTCAAAGAGGTACGCTTAAAATTTAAAGAGGTTGAGGAGCGTGATCAAATAAGAAATTTCCAGCCTCCCGTTACTGGACAAGAGATTATGGATCATTTCGGAATTGGTCCCTCAAAAATTATTGGAGATATCAAGGAAGCTTTGAAAGAAGCTATCCTCGAAGGACATATACCAAATGAAAAGGAAGCCGCCCTAGCGAAGATGCAGGAGGTGGCGAAAGAACTAGGATTGAGAAAATAATATGGAGTTTTTCTTACGCGTAATTGCGGATACCAACGATACAGTATTAAAGGAAGTGCGCATCAAAAGCGGCGCTTCGATGATGAAATTGCACGAGCATATCTTCACTGAATTTGGGCTAAACCCAGGTGAGATGGCGAGCTTTTACTACAGCAATGCCAATTGGGACCAAGGGGACGAATTACCCATGTTCGCCATGGACGACGATATGCCGTCGATGGAGGCCACTACAGTAGAGCAATTTTTCTCAAATACCAAAAACGGCCTCTATGTCTACAACTTCTTGGACATGAACATTTTCTACTTAGAGGTAGTAAAAACTGAAGAGGAAGAAGGCTTCGAAGATTTTGTAGTGCTCTCGAGTGTTGGCGAACTTCCAAAAACTGAGCAAGAAGCTCCTTCAGCGGCACCTTCAAAAGACCCAGGTGAAATGACCGAGGCTGAACTCAACGCACTGTACGGCCTAGACGATCTAGATAGCGGCGCTCTTCCAAAAGAAAATGATGAGCAAGAGGACGATTCCTACGGATACGATTACTAAAAGTGAATAGCTAGGATGCGTTCAACGGGAAGGCGTATACCACCTTTAAGATAAATTTGGTTGTCATAGTGCAACCAAATGGTTGTGTGTACCTGGTAAATTTCCACACCTGTATTGAACTGAATAAGGACCTTCTGGTGCTTTAGATTCCCCAAATAGGTTGCCTTGTGAATGGCCTCTGCACGCTTACGGATTTCAAGTTCTGAAGCTAGAACTTCACCCAACTCATAATTCAGCTGGGCGGTTTCAATCCTTGATATATCTACTGGGTTGCGGTGCATGGTTTTTCAACGTGGTTCTATCAATTTACGTATTTTCAAGCAAAATTCCAAAAGTCCTCAATGTCAAAAAAGTACCTCATCAACATTTGCGGTCCTACTGCAGTAGGAAAAACCGGGGTTGCTTTGTTTTGGGCTGAAAAGTTAGGTTGTCCAATTCTCTCCACTGATAGCCGCCAGTGCTACAAGGAACTGGCCATCGGAAGTGCACCTCCTTCCTCGGAGGAACTCCAGCGTGTAGCACATCATTTCATAGCCGACAGAAGCATTGATCAACCTATTACTGCTGGTGAATACGAGCGATTTGCATTGGATAGATTACAAACCCTATTCACTGAAAATAATTTCGTTATTGCTGTGGGTGGCTCTGGGATGTACATCGATGCCCTTCTCAATGGCTTAGATCCCCTACCCACTGATGCGGACATCAAGGCAGGTTTAGACGAGCAGTTTTCTTTAGATGGTCTCGCGCCTCTGGTAGCAAAACTCCAAGAACTCGATCCAACCTACGCTGAGAAAGTCGACCTAAACAACCCACGAAGGGTCATCAGAGCACTCGAAGTCATTTTGGCCACAGGCAAAAAGTATTCTGAGCAACTGAACAATAGTCCCAAGCAGCGGCCGTTTGAAATAGTGAATTGGGTATTGAATATGGATAGGGAGAAATTGTACGACCGCATTAATAGACGTGTACACCTCATGATTGCCGACGGTCTTGAGGCTGAAGCTAGATCGCTAAAATCTCATGCAGATCTTCCCAGCCTCCAAACTGTGGGGTACCGAGAATGGTGGCCATATTTTAAGGGCGAATACAACCTAGACCGCACCATTGAGCTCATCCAACAATACAGCCGTCGCTATGCCAAAAGACAATTGACGTATTTCAAGCGCTTCGAAAACGCTTTATGGCTCGATCCAAACGACATTAACAGCCAAGAGGAATCTTTGCGCAAAGCGGGGGTGTTGTGAGCGTAATTAAATATTTCAGCTTCCCGCGCGGATTTTGGCTGCTTCAAATATTGTATTTGATTGGTCAAAAATTCGATAAAACCAGACGATCAAGAAGTGTGTTTCAACCTAAATATCCTGTCATTTGTGTTGGAAATTTCCAGGCGGGAGGCACAGGTAAAACACCTATTACTCAATGGGTTGCTAATGAACTTTCGTCACTAGGATATGAACCCATAATTATTCTACGAGGATATAAAGGCAAAACAAAGGTCAGCACGCTAGTCAACAATCAAAATGCTCAAATCTTTGGTGACGAGGCTGTACTCCATGCTTTAAATCATCCCACCATAGTCGGTAAAAATCGTATCGAAAGTTGCAACCTTGCTGAATCTATAGCCAAAACAGATAAAACTGTTTTGATTCTAGACGACGGACTGCAGTATTACGAACTGCAAAAAGACTTCTCTATAGTATGTCAAAAAGATGCACTTTTTGAGTTCGATACATTACTTCCTCAAGGCCGTCTTCGTGAAATTCCTCACACCAATATTGACGCTATTGTTAGCAATGGAGAAAGTGAACCTGCTTGGGTTAAACGCGAATGGGAAGGCGTACAAGATTATTACTTAAAAAGAGAAATCATCCTAAAATCAGGAGTAGAAGTGCCGGGAATTATGGTCTGTGGCGTAGCTAAGCCTAATGAGTTCTTTTATCTCGTGCAGAAACGAATTGGCTTCATTGGAGATGAAATGAAATTTCGCGATCACCATCGTTATAGTACAGCTGATCTCGCTCGTATTGAAAAGGCTTCTAAGAAATACGACTTCCGCGTGCATTGCACCGCCAAAGATGCTGTGAAACTGGCACCCCTCATTAAGGCAAAAAACAGCCCTATTAGGCTGAGTGTTTGGGATGTTGAAATTCAGCCTGTTGGAGATGTTCAGCCACTGCTTGATGCCATGGTGGCGAAGATTGAGGAAGTGTATAAAAATCGGTCCCAAAAACAGGCCTAAAAAGTGTAAATTAGCGCTCTAAATTTCCCTTGGATGTCTAGTATTTACGATACATACGAACCCGTTATTGGTATTGAAGTTCACGTGCAGCTCAGCACGCAGAGTAAGGCATACTGTGGCGATGCTACCGCCTATGGCGCCTCGCCCAATACTCAGGTGAGCCCGATCAGTTTGGGCCATCCAGGTACTCTTCCTGTGTTTAACAAAGCGGTTATGAACTATGCCGTGAAGCTGGGTATTGCCTGTGATTGTATCATTCGTGAGCGCAATGAATTTGCACGCAAGAACTACTTCTATGCAGATTTGCCGAAAGGGTATCAGATTACGCAGGACACCACACCTATCTGTACCGAAGGATTTGTGCGCATCAAAGATGCTGAGGGCAATGACAAGAAAATCAACCTGACCCGTATCCACATGGAAGAGGATTCAGGCAAGAGTGTGCACGACATCGACCCGTTCAATACACTGGTGGATCTCAACCGTGCGGGCATTCCTCTATTAGAGATTGTATCAGAACCAGAGATTAAGAATGGTGAAGAGGCATATAGCTACTTGAGTGAGATCAGAAAATTGGTCCGTTATCTAGACATTTCGGATGGGAATATGGAGGAAGGTTCGCTTCGTGCCGATTTGAACATCTCCGTTCGCAAGAAAGGTGCGACCAAATTTGGAACGAAGGTCGAGGTAAAAAACATGAACTCGTTCCGCAACGTACAGAAAGCCATTGACTTTGAGATCATTCGTCAGATTGATTTGATTGAATCGGGCGAAGAAATTCATCAAGAAACGCGCACCTACGATGCTGCGAAGAACTTCACTATTGGACTTCGTTCAAAAGAAGATGCGCACGACTACCGCTACTTCCCAGA
>JGI26088J50261_1000520_pt1 | contig 22703 bp, 21 predicted proteins | sample SaaInl1SG_22_DNA_FD_50261 | JGI IMG/M metagenome (IMG submission 50261)
AGCAATGACGTACACAATTGCGGCAATGGCAACAGCGTTGCTCACGTCAGCACCACTGAGCTTCATGAACTCTTCGGTTGCTGTACCGATTGGGTAAATGGCCCAACCGAACATAACGAAGCGGCGCATGATGCGAACAGCGTTTGCTGCGTAATCTGGCATGCCATCGAGCTTGACCTGGAACACCGCGTACACGATGTAGACCCAGGCCAGGCTGGAAATGATGAACCAGATCCAGGTGGACAGTTCACCCTCGGTTCCGACCTCACCAAGGTAACCGGTGACAATCATGATGATGTCAGCGATAACGATGCGGGTCACGAAGCCCTTGCTGGCTGCGCCGGCAATAGCAACGATCAAACCGAACTCCACCAAAAGCAGTGGGGTGGTCAACAGCCAGTCAATGTAACGGAAGGGCATCGTTGCGCCGATTTCCGCGCCAGAGGCCATGGACCGGTCGAAGAAGCCGACGATGTCGGTCATGACCCAGTACATGATGGCTGCGATGAACGTAATGATTCCCGCGTAAGTTGCGGCAATCCGGTGCTCGGGCTTCAAGTCGCCTCGTTCGAGAACGAAGTAGACCGTACCTGCCGCCATTGCGACAAATCCGAGCATAAAGAACGCCTGCGTGATCACAAGCAGATCCATGATTCTCCCTTTCATGTTTCTTAACACCGCCCGTCGGCGCGACGGACCCGTCGGCGGGTGGGCGAGGAATTGTCCTCTATGCGGCAACCATCCAGGATGCTTACCAGCCCCCACACGCTACTCTCAGGCGGATATTTTTGCTACATAAACACCCTATTTTCGCTGAAATTTTGCTGAATTCACGATGGATAGAGGACTCAAAAATCCGGAAAAAGTCCGTTTTATCTTGGGTAAAACGGTAAAAATCAGAAACTTCAACATTTTCCCTCCCCGCCAGAAGCGTCCTGAGGTGGTTGAAGGTTAACGCACGAAGACCCGGCCCCAAGCGGGGCCGGGTCTTCGGAGCATTTGTTATTCGGCTGCGGCTTCGCCGTCCTCTGCCACCACGGGGCTGAGGGAGAGCTTGCCACGGTCATCAATCTTGGAGATCTCCACCAAGACTTTCTGACCCACCGACAGAACGTCTTCGACATCGTCGACTCGTTTGCCGCCGGCCAGCTTGCGCACCTCAGAGATGTGCAGCAACCCATCCTTGCCGGGAACCAGAGAGATGAAGGCACCGAAGGCAGCGATCTTGACGACCGTTCCCAGGTACTGCTCCCCCACCTCCGGGTTCACGGGGTTGGCAATCGCGTTCACCCGGGTGCGCGCTGCTTCAGCGCTCTCCCCGTCAACGGCACCAATGAAGACCGTGCCGTCATCGTCAATCGAGATCTGAGCACCAGTCTCATCCTGAATCGAGTTGATGGTTTTACCCTTGGGCCCAATCAGCTCACCGATCTTGTCGGCAGGAATGTTCACGGTGATCACTCGCGGCGCGGTCGCAGCCATCTCATCCGGGGAATCGATTGCTTCGTTCATGACCTCGAGGATGTGCAGTCGCGCATCCTTAGCCTGTGTCAATGCACCGGCCAAGACGCTCGCGGGAATCCCGTCGAGCTTCGTGTCGAGCTGAATCGCGGTGACGAACTCGGTGGTCCCTGCCACCTTGAAGTCCATGTCACCCAGGGCATCTTCCGCACCGAGGATGTCGGTCAGAGCTGCGTAGCGCATCTCGCCGTCAACCTCGTCGGAAATCAGACCCATAGCGATACCCGCAACGGGAGCCTTCAGCGGCACACCGGCGTTGAGCATCGACAGCGTCGAGGCACACACCGAACCCATGGAGGTCGATCCGTTGGAGCTCAACGCTTCCGAGACCTGACGGATGGCGTAGGGGAACTCTTCACGAGAAGGCAACACCGGCACCAAAGCACGCTCCGCAAGGAAGCCGTGACCAATTTCACGACGCTTGGGGGTGCCCACACGACCCGTTTCACCGGTCGAATACGGCGGGAAGTTGTAGTGGTGCATGTAGCGCTTGCTCGTCACAGGGTTCAACGAGTCAATCTGCTGCTCCATCTTCAACATGTTCAGTGTCGTGACACCCATGATCTGGGTTTCACCGCGCTGGAATAGTGCGGAGCCGTGAACCCGAGGAATGATGTCCACCTCGGCGTCGATCACACGCAGGTCAGACCCACCGCGACCATCGATACGGATGCCCTCAGCGAGAACGCGGGTGCGCATGACGCGCTTGGTCACCGACTTGTAGGCGGCGGACACCATGGCGTTGGAGCCTTCGGGAAGGGAGCCTGCCTCGACCTGCGCGGCAATGGCGTCCTTCACAGCGGACTTCAGCTCATCGTCCGCAGCCTGGCGTTCCTTCTTGTCAGCAATCTGGTAGACCGTCGCCAGTTTGGCGGCTGCCTCAGCGTCGACCGCTGCCAACACCTCGGGGGTGTAGTCAGCGAAGACCGGGTAGTTTTCGATTTCCTTGGCGGACTGGTCAGCCAGCTTCTGCTGAGCCTCGAACCAGCTGCTTGAGGAAAGGCTTGGCCGCTTCGAGACCCTGCGCAACAACTTCTTCGCTGGGCTTCGTGGCGCCGCCCTGAATGAGCTCCCAGCTCCCTTCAGTGGCTTCTGCTTCCACCATCATGATGGCAACATCTTCGGAGCCATCGGGCATGGTGACCACGCGGCCTGCCACAACGATGTCGAAGACAGCTTCCGCCAACTGGCTGTGCTTGGGGAAGGCAACCCATTGGTCACCGATCAGAGCCAAGCGCACCGCAGCGATGGGACCGCTGAAGGGCAGGCCCGAAATCTGGGTGGATGCCGAAGCAGCGTTAATCGCGAGGGCGTCATAGAACTCATCGGGTGCCATCGAGAGCACGGTGATGACAATCTGCACCTCATTGCGAAGTCCATCAACAAACGAGGGACGCAACGGCCGGTCAATCAGACGGCACACCAGGATCGCGTCCGTGGAGGGGCGGCCCTCGCGGCGGAAGAACGAGCCGGGAATCTTGCCCGCAGCATACGAGCGCTCTTCCACGTCAACGGTCAACGGGAAGAAGTCAAAGCCTTCCCGGGCGTTCTTTGAGGCACTGGTTGCCGAAAGCAACATGGTGTCCTCATCCAGGTAGGCGGCAACCGCTCCCTGGGCTTGCTGGGCCAAACGACCCGTTTCAAAGCGCACAGTGCGCTTACCGAAAGCACCGTTATCGAGAACGGTTTCGGCGAATTTAATTTCTGGACCTTCCATTAAGGTCACATCTCCTTTATTCAGCAAACATTGCCGGCAGTGTTACCGGTAATGGCGGCGATCCGCGAGAGAGCAGGCATGAAGATATGCCACACACGTGTGAGGGCCTCATTCTGGCCAACAGTAGAAGTGCACTGTCCGGGACAGTAGACCACCACCGGTGACCAGCTCCTTACCCACCTACTCCGTGGAGAGCCATATTTGGTTATACATCCGCGTTGCGGACTTTCCTAGGGTATCGGCTTAGCCCCCAAAAAGCGATACCCCCGCGCCGGGCGGGGGTATCGGATGTCTGGGGCCTTAGCGGCGCAGACCGAGTTTTTCGATCAGCGCACGGTAGCGGGTGATGTCAATGCGCTGCAGGTAACCCAACAGGCGACGACGGCGACCGACCATGAGGAGCAAACCGCGACGCGAGTGGTGGTCGTGCTTGTGACCCTTGAGGTGCTCGGTGAGCTCCACAATGCGGTGAGTCATCAGCGCAATCTGGACTTCGGGAGAACCGGTGTCACCGGGGTGGGTCGCATACTTCTCGATGATTGTTGCTTTTTCTGCTTGGGCCATAGCCATGTCAGCTCTCCTTCGTCTCGCTGCGCGGCGCTACACCAGGATGGTGAAGCTCTCTCAATCCGCGGCCGTTTCACGGCACAAGGAGCAACACTAGCACCGAGAAGGCCCCGGGAACAGACCGCAGACCGTTACCAAGGTGTAATGCTCGGGCCTTGTTGGCCCAGCACAGCTTTGGCACACTGGAGGGACGCTACTCACCGCCCAGAAGCGCTGGAGGCTCCGCCTCGCCACTGGGCGGTGGGGCGTTAACCGGCGTTTTCTGGTTCCTCGCCGAGCGGCGGGAGGGAAATCAGACCCGTAGCAAGGGTCAGCCCGCTCAAGCGGGCAGGAGACAGCACCCGATCGAGCTCTTCTGACGCCATCAACCCTTGGGCAATCACGAGCTCTCGCACTGTCCCTTTGCCGGCAAGCGCCTCGTGGGCAATAGCCGCGGCCTTCCCATACCCGATGTAGGGCGTGAGGGCGGTGACGACACCGACGCTCGCTTCGACCATCTGGTGCAACCGTTCTTCGTTCGCGGTAATCCCATCAATGCAGTTGACCCGCAGTGTCTTACACGCATTGGTCAGCCACACCATCGACTGCATGATGGAGGCAGCGATAATCGGCTCAAACGCGTTGAGTTGCAGCTGCCCCGCCTCCGCTGCGGCGGTGACCGTGGCATCTGAACCAATCACCGCGAACGCCACCTGGTTGACCACCTCCGGGATCACGGGGTTGACCTTCCCGGGCATGATCGATGAGCCCGCCTGGCGCGCAGGGAGTTCAATTTCTGCCAACCCCGCCTGGGGTCCGCTGGAGAGCAGCCTTAAGTCGTTGCATATTTTCGAGAGCTTCACCGCGGAGCGTTTGAGAACGCTGGAGAGCGTCATGAACACTCCCGCGTCACTGGTGGCCTCAATCAGGTCGGGGGCGGTGTGGATGGCGAGGCCCGTCAGCTCTGCTAGGTGCGCGCGAACAGCCTCGGGGTAGCGATGATCTGCTGTGATTCCCGTGCCGATAGCGGTGGCACCGAGGTTTACTTCGCACAAAAACGGGATGGTTTCTTCAATGCGGTCTTGGTCTTCCCCCAGCGTGTTGGCAAAGCCCCGGAATTCTTGCCCCAGCGTCATCGGCACAGCGTCTTGCATCTGGGTGCGGCCCACTTTGAGGATGTCTGCGAATTCGCGGCCTTTTGCGGCAAAGGACTCCGAGAGCAATCGGTGCTCGGCGGCGAGCCGCCACACGCCAAACACCATTCCCAACTTGATCGCGCTGGGATACACATCGTTCGTGCTTTGGGATCGATTCACATCGTCAATCGGGTGCAGGTGCTGATAGTCGCCTTTGGTGTGACCCATGATTTCTAGTCCCCGGTTGGCGATCACTTCATTGGCACACATGTTGGTGGAAGTTCCTGCCCCGCCTTGGACAGCACCGAGCACAAATTGTTCGTGCCAACGGCCTGCCACCAGTTCTTCACAGACCTGGTCAATGACCGCCGCTTTGTCTGGCGAGAGGACACCAATGTCGCGGTTAGCGCGAGCGGCCGCTTGTTTCACCCGGGCCAGCCCGCGAATCATGTCCGGGTAATTGGAGATGGCACGCCGGGTGATCGGAAAGTTCTCGAGCGCCCGAGCGGTGTGGATACCCCAATACGCCTCGGCGGGCACCTCGTGCTCGCCGAGGGAATCTTTTTCCACCCGCATGGCGATACTGGCCGGGTCAACGTGTTCATCCATGCCAGGACGGTAGGTCGAATGTCCATCGGGTTCGGGCGAAAAAGATGGCCCCGGTCCGGTTGTGTTCACCATGGTGGCGCCCCTTCGTGTGAGAAATACTCTCGACGCTCGTCAGTCTAAGAGCCTGAGGGCGAGTTCGACGGCCATCGGGTTCCCGCTGTTACGCTATCGAGACGTTCACCACCAATAGTGAGGTACCCCATGGCAGAGACAGCACCGATCCAGTTTTATGGCGCCAGTTGGTGTGGCGACTGTGTTCGCGCTCAGGCGCTCTTGGAGCACTACGGGGTCGGGTTCGAGTATCACGATGTCGACGCCAGCGAAGCCGACAAAGCGAAAGCTATCGAGCTCTCCGGGCGCCCCAACATTCCAGTCCTGGCCTTCACCGACGGGTCGGTTCTCACGGAGCCCAGCAACCCGCTCCTCAACGCCAAGCTCACCGAACTCAATCTGATTTAGGCCGTCGGGGGCACCGCTTAGGCTCGCGGTATGCAGCGACTTGACGACGGCGCCTGGGTCATCTCCCCCAGCGATCTCACCGCATATGCGCGCTGCCCGTGGGAGCTTGCCCGCACCGTGGATGCGAAACTGGGCAAACCGGTGGTTCTCGAGGACATCACCGACCCGATGATGGATTTGGTGGCCACGCTCGGCCTGGAGCACGAACAACGCACACTCGAGACCCTGAAACAGTCACTGGCACTGGTGATCGAAATCCCGTACAGTCGTGCCCCGCGCTCCGCGGGAGCCAACGCCTGGCGCGCAGCCATCCAAACCGCGAGTGACGCGACCACCGTGGCGCTCCACTCCGACGCTGACGCCCTCTTCCAAGCCGTGTTTTTCCAACCCCAACTACCCGAGGCGGAGCTACCGATTGGGTTCCAAGGGTTTGCTGACTTCGTGGTGCGCCAAGGGCCACTCTGGGAAGTGTGGGACACCAAGCTCGCACGGCGTGCCAAAGACTCCGCACTCGTTCAACTGGCGGCCTACGCGGATCAACTCCACGAAGCAGGCATCGCCACATCCCCCGAGGTTCGGCTGATTTTGGGCAATGGGCAGGCCAGCGTGCACACCGTCGACGACCTGATGTCGGAATACAAACACTTACGCGAGTTGGTGATCCACCTCATTCATGAGCGCTCAGCGCACACCGAGCCCGTGGAGTGGGGAAGCATCCTGTATCCCGCGTGTGGCAAACCCGGATGCGGTGCGTGCCACCAGGCGGTTCTCGACCACGACGACCTCTTTCAGGTCTACAAGCTCAGCACGACCCAACGCAGCAAACTGCGGCTGGCCGGAATCACAACGATGGAGCAGCTCGCAGAGAGCACCCCGGAATCGTTGCGTTCCTCGGTCAGTGGGGTGGGGCCGGCCACTCTCGAGCGACTGCGTCGACAAGCGAGAATGCAGTGGGCAACCCTCAGCAACCCCGGTTCGCGACCCCAGTGGGAGGTTCTTTCGCGCTCGGTGCTCGCGCAGGTTCCCGCGCCGAACCCGGGCGACCTTTTTTTCGATTTTGAGGGAGATCCGACCTACCAAGAGTGGGATGAGTCGGGTTTGCCCGTCACCGAGAGCGGACCCGATTCGCCGCCTCGCTTCGGCATCGAGTACCTCTTTGGCGTTTGGGGGAACAACATCAACCCCGGATCCGCCAACCCGGATTTCCTCGGCATCTGGGCCGAAGACTTTGCACAGGAGGGCCTCGCCCTCGAACGCTTTTGCGCGCTGGTCGAGCAGCGGCTTGTCGAGTACCCAGACCTGCGGGTTTTTCACTACGCCTCCTATGAGCGCACCAAGCTAAAGCACCTTGTGGCCCGGCACGACAAGCATCATGCGACGGTCACCAGGCTGCTGGATGATCTGCTGTGTGATCTCCTGCCAATCGTGACGAAGGGGCTCGTGGTGGGGCTTGGCAGCTACGGCCTCAAAGCCCTCGAAGCCGTTTACTTGGACAAGGGCGTCCGCACCGGTATCGCCGGTGGAGGTGAATCAGTGGTTGCGTTCGCCCAGTACCGGGACCTCACCGCGGCGGGTCGGACCGACGAGGCTGCCGCGCTCAAGCAGAGCATCCTGCACTACAACGAAATTGACTGCTTCTCCACACGGGCACTGCGCGACTGGCTTATCACCGCCGCCGAGAGCTAAACGAAGCGAATGCCGGCCCGAAGGCGCTGGCGCAGCGGGAAAAGGTCGTCTCCGACCAGCGAGGTGGATCCTCCTGCGAGGTCATTGCTCAAGTGTTCCACCAGCGTCGAACGCGCGATGAGCTCGGCGGGAAGCCTGCCTCTCGACCCCACCGGCAGCACGGGCGCCGAGGTGTGGTCATCGGCGACCACGTAGCCGATAGCGCTGAACTTCACACCCAGTCCGCGCTGGAGTTTCTTGACCATCTGCGACAGTTCTTTCATCGGGCGCTCTTTGGGGGCCATCCCCTCGCTACTCAGATCCCCCTTCTGAACAGTGACGGGGCGCCCCCAGTCTTCGCTCTGCAGTGCCCAGAGCAAACTGGGCCCCAACACCACGTGATCAATTTTCTGAGCGCCCTGGTCGCGCGACCCCCCAACGAGGACGTCGTGCCACACTTCAAACGCCGGGCCCAGCTCGGTCAAGTCCTTGGCGGTGTCCTCTTCAGCAATGGCCGCTTTCAAAATGTGGCGAATATCGGAGGGTGCTCGCTCGACCAGTGCGGGGTCAAAAACGTTGTCGACCTCTACCCCGCGCCCCAGCCATTCCCGCACGAGAAGGCCGTACCGCTCGCGAAACCAGCCTCCCGGATGACCGTGGGATTTCGCTCCCGCGCTGCGGGGTGCTGAAGGCCGTGCCCCACCTTCTCGCCGGGGCACCCGCGAGGAGCCTGTTGGCTGCGAATCCGGATCGTTGAGGGCTTCCCAAGCCTCTTGAACCCGAGCAAAATGCTCGGCCGTTCCCCCGTGGTCGGGGTGGGACTCGCGCAACGCTTTGCGATAGGCACGCTTGAGCTCGTCCTCTGACGCTTCCGGTGACACACCAAAAAGCGTGTACGCCTCAAACTTCGACACCACGCGAGAAACCCCTTTCGCCCCTCAGCCTAGAAAACCTGGGTTAGTTCCTGCTGAATGCGACCAGGTGGTGGAGGCGTTGACAACGCTGTTGTCGCGACCGATGTCAAAGGTGGCTTCAAGAAACTCCCCCGCGAACGCGCGGGGCAACCAGAGTGCGGCGTCTGACCACATGCGATCAAAAGGGATCTCAGCGATGTCCCACCAGCGCGGGGCTAACTCGCTGGAGCGGCGAGGCTCTCCCTCAAACTTCCGGGCAATGAACGCGTGAGAGCGTTGCGACAGCTCCGCTCGGTCAATAAAGGGGTACTCAATGACTGCCAGAGGCTCAAGATCCACGGGGTCGATGGTGACCCCCACTTCCTCCCAGACTTCCCGGACCGCCGTTTCTCTCGGCGTTTCCGAACCCTCACTTTTGCCCCCCGGTCCTACGAGCTTCCCCTGACCGAGGCCGGTCAATTTCTCTCCCAGCAGGACTTGGGGTGATGCTGCTTCGGTTCGAAGCAGGTACACCACCGCGACGTCAAACACGTCTCCAGGCTACGGGGTGTTGCGTCTTTGCTGGCATGCCAGCGTTTCGTTGTTAGCCTCAAAGCGTGAGAGAGACTTTTGAAGACCTGCCCCACGCCGATCGGACCCCGCGGTTACGCATCTTTACTGGCCTCCTCTCTCTCCTCGCAGCGTTGACTCTAGGCATCACCCTCGGCGCCCAAATCGTCGATCTGGTTCGCCTGGAACGGTTCTCCGCGCTCGAATTCATGTCCTACTTTTCCATCCAATTTGCGTTCATCAGCGTCGTGGGACTCTTGCTCACCGGGCTCGCCGGGTTTAGCGGACGGCGAGACACCCCGAAAGTCGCGTCAGTCCGAAGTTTTCTTGCCCTGAACGCGCTGGCGGTCATCATCACCCACACGACTCTGTTCTCCCAGACGCCGGCGAACGCCAGCGGAAACATGACCGCGCTCACCTGGCCAGACCTCGTCTTCCACCTGATCATTCCTGGCTACCTGGTGGTGGATTGGATCTTCAATCCACTGCGGGCCCGAATTCCCCGATGGGTGCCTTTTGTCAGCTTGCTCTACCCACTCGGGTGGATTGTCGGTGCTTACGCGGTGGGCCAAGTAACCGGGTGGTATGTGAACCCGCGCCTGGACCCCGCCAACGCCGTGTCTCCCGCCCTCACAGCGGTTTACCTCGGGGTGATAGCCGTCACACTGGGGATGATGGCGCTAGCGGTCCTGATGGTAAACCGGATCCACTACCGCCTGGTTCCCGCCAACCTGTTTGATTCGTAGTGTCAGTGGTTCCTGGGATGGTGAGGTTATCTCTCATTCCGGCCGGAGGAACCATGACCGATCTGTTCGACGATTCACCCCCACCCTGTCCTGCCTGTAATCACACGCAGAGCGCCCCGCTCATCTTTGGGATCCCCTCCCAGGAAATGCTGGTGGCGGAGCGACTCGGGGATATCGCGCTGGGAGGTATCGCCGATGACCCCGCCTCGAATGGGTTTGTGGCAGCAGGAGCTGCGGTTACCGCTTCTAGCTTCTGGCCTCGAGCGCTTGAGTGAGCAGAGCAATCAACGCGCTCACCTGCATCGTCGTCTCCACACCGGCGTCTGCTTCTTCCCCGTCGAGTGCGCGAGCCGCGAGGCCAGACTTTTCATCGATGAGCTCGGCAATTCGTGCATCCAGGGTTTGCGCGGCGACAATACGCCACGCGGTTACAGGAAGTTCCTGACCAATCCGGTGGACCCGATCAATGGCCTGGGTTTGCTCCGCGCTGGTCCACGACAGTTCAGCGAGGACCACGTTGGAGGCAACCTGAAGGTTCACCCCGACACCCGCAGCAAGCAGTGAACACACGATGACTTGAACGTCATCGTCCTCAGTAAACGCATCAATGGCAGATTGTCGCTGGGTGGAGCTTTGGTCACCCCGGATGGAGGTGGTTTTCACGCCGACCTGCGCAAAATGGGCCTCTGCGGCATCCAGCACGTCAATGTGCTTGGCAAAGAACACCACTTTGCCGACGTTGCGGGCCAACTGGGCGGTGTAGTCGGCGGCCATGATGGCTTTGGCGCTACCGATCTTTCGCACCAAGGTGAACACGTTGTCACCCGAGTCATCCGCGGTGGTTTCCTCGACCTCCGACGAGGCGACCAGGCGAACCAAATCCTCATCGATGTCGTCTGTGGCAGCGCCTCGTGCAGCAATGACGCGGTCATAACGCTCCAGCAGGCGCTCAACGAGCTTGCGTTCAGCATCCACAATCGACCGACCCAGGGCGCCATCGAGTTCCACGGGAATATCTGCCACACGCCTAGCGGGGATGTCCTTGGCGACATCCTTGTTTGCGCCTGCGCACAATGCCCATGGAAATAACCGCTTTGCGGGCCTCAAANAAGAAGCCGGGCTCCACCGGGGTCAGCCCAATGGCTTCCAGCTTCGCCATCAGCGCCTGGGTGGGCTTTTTCTCATCGATCCACCCCAAGAATTGCCAAATCATGCGGAAATCTTCGATCTGGTTGATTAACGGTGTTCCGGTCAACGCCACCAAGAGTGGGTGACGCAGGCGCGCTTTGATCGTTTTTGCGACGGCTTGAACGGCTTTGGAGCGCTGCGAATCTTTGTTCTTGATGAAGTGGGCTTCATCAACGACCATTCCGCGGAAATCAAACTTAGAAAGCCACCCCACGTGGCGATCCAAAATGTCGTAGTTCACGATGAACACATCGCTGAAGGCGTTCAGCTCTAATCCATCCCCGTGNACAACGGTGGGTCGGCGGCCTGGCAACCACTGGTGAACTTCGCGAAGCCAGTTCGTTTTCACCACGTTCGGAACAACCACCAGTAGNGGGAAAGCCCCGGAGGCCTCTGCTGCCATCAGTGCCTGCGCAGTTTTACCGAGCCCCGGTTCATCCGCCAGTAAGAAATGCTCGGTGACCTTGGCGGGCACTTTCGACAAAGTCCGCCTGGTGCACCATGAGGTCAACCCCGCCGGGTGTGTGAAGATCCGTCCCGGTGGGCAGCTCCATACTGGCAACCCCACCCCCGGTCCCCTGCTCGAACGCCCGAAACAGTGGCTCAATCAACTCCCAGTTGATCAGCAAACCTTCGGCCGCGGCCTGCGGTTTTTGATAGGCCGCAAAATCGGGCGCCAAGAAGGGGTTCGCGAGCTGTGCTTGTCGGACAGACGCCGGCACCACCTGCTTCGCTGCTTCCGGCGCCGGCGTAAGCGCCTCATCAACGATGATCAAGTCTTCCGGAGCGAGAACGGCACCTGATTGCACGAGAAAGTCCCGGCGCATTTTCTTGGCCGCCTCGGACACCTTGGCTTCGGGTGCGAGAAGAGCAATAAGGGTCGTGTCTTTAGCGGCGGTTTTTGCCATGATGGCGGCCAAACCGTCCAGTCGCTTCAGGGCTTCCTGCTTGTGGGCGGGGGAAGCACCGGTGTCTTCCTTCGCACGCTGGCGCTCCTCGCGAACCAGGAGCGCCGCGACCTGAAACTTGGTGCGGTTATGACCGGCAACTTTGCCCCGGGATGCAGCAGATTCCACTTCGCGCACCGCACGCGCCAAAACGGGGATGATGCCCTCATCATCCAAAGGCTTTTTACGGCCGCGCTTGGCGGAACCAGAGCGCGACGAACTTCTTGGGGGGCCTTGTGGGGCCATTTTTCTCCTTGGGAAATATGTGAGTGAGGTAAAGGGAGCCACTCAACTCCACCGAGATACCGCGGTGCCTCACCCTGAGTGAGGCCGACACCTTCAACCAGACCCGGGCGGGAACCGCTCCGGTGGTGAGGATGTGTCCCTAGTGTACCGCGTTCTGTGGCTGATTGGCCTCACGGGCCAGTGAGAGAACTTCCGCAGCCCGCGCCATCGAGCTCGCCATTCCCTCAAACACAATGCCGTGAAACGGCATCACCGCGAGCCAATAGAGTCGGCCACCCAAGCCATGCGGGAAGAAGATGGCCCGCTGGTGCAACACACTGCCGCCGTCGGGACCCGGGGACACCGTGAACTCTAGCCACGCCAGCCCGGGGAGCTTCATTTCGGCTCGAAGCCGCAAGAAACGACCGTGGTCGATTTCTTCGACGCGCCAGAAATCCAGCGCATCGCCGATCACCAGGGAGTCCGCGTCCCGTCGACCACGGCGTAGGCCCACTCCCCCTACTAACTTGTCTAACCAGCCTCTGGCCGCCCACGCCACGGGGAGCGAGTACCAACCGTTTTCTCCACCAATGCTTTCCACAATTTTCCAGAGCGAGTCGGTATCCGCCCGCGAGGCAAACTCCCGGGTGTCTGTGTAGACGGTGTGACCCGTCCACTCGGGATCGGAAGGAAGACGGTCAGCGGGCGCTCCGATCACCGGAGTGTTCCGCCAGGAAGTCTCCATCTCCCCACTTCTCATCCGGGCGAGAGCCAACCGGACCGCTCGCCGATATCCGATGAGGCCTTCCTGCGGTGGGGCAATGACCGCATCGATGTCATGGTTCTTCATGACGGCATCGTGGAGGAGGGACTCGATGATGGGCACAGCAAGAGCCCGCGGAATAGGTGTCACAAGATTCACCCACTGTGATGCAAGCCACGGTGTGAGGACCGGGAGGGAGGCGATGGGACGCTGCTTCAGACCTGCCTCCAGCGCGTAGCCATTCATCAGCTGCCCGTAACGGAACACATCGGGCCCACCAATGTCGAAAGCTCGGTTGACGTCTTTGGGCAGCGTCGCCGAGGCGACCAAGTAGTGGAGGACATCGCGGATAGCGATGGGTTGAATAAAGTTGCGGACCCATTTAGGGGCAGGCATATAGGGNAGCACCTCAGTGAGGTGTCGAATCATTTCAAAACTTGCCGAACCAGACCCAATGATGACCCCGGCTTGCAGAGCAATGGTGGGCACACCAGAGGACAGAAGAATGTCCCCGACCTCTTTACGTGAGCCCAGGTGACGCGACAGCGGGCCNTCGGGGTGGAGGCCCCCGAGGTACACAATTCGCTGCACCCCAGCGCTGGCTGCTTCCTGGGCGACAGTGTTGGCCACCGTTCGCTCGAGTTCTTCAAAATCACCCGCCGAGGACATCGAGTGCACCAGGTAGTAGAGCACGTCCTGGCCGGCCACCGCTGCGCGGACGTCGGCGACATTCAAGAGGTCACCCTGCACAATGTCGACGTCTTTTCGCCACGGGACGTTATCTAGACGGTGAGGCTCGCGTGCAATCACACGGACGGTGTGGCCGGCTTCGAGCAGTTTGGGTACAAGACGCCCACCCACGTAACCGGTGGCACCCGTAACGAGAACCTTCATGACCAAACCTTAGAGGTGTCGGCTGGGAAAGCAGAATCGATTCGCTAGCGTGTGGTGATGACCATGGATGCCGTTGTTGACTGGTTTGAAGCGTCACATCGCGACCTCCCTTGGCGCTCACCGGACACCACCGCGTGGGGTGTCCTGGTTTCCGAAGTGATGCTTCAGCAAACTCCGGTCCCCCGGGTCGTTCCCCTTTGGATGGAATGGNTGGACCGATGGCCCACGCCCGAAGCCTGCGCCCAAGCGCAGCTGTCGGAAGTCCTCACCCTGTGGGGGAGGCTCGGTTACCCCAGGAGGGCAAAACGGCTGCACGAATCAGCACAGGCCATTGTGGAGCGCCACCATGGCGAACTCCCCCGCGACCTCGCAGCACTCTTGGCGCTCCCAGGCGTCGGCGATTACACCGCGCGAGCGATTCGATCCTTTGCTTTTGGCTACCCCGACCCCGTGGTGGACACGAATGTCCGTCGAGTGTTAGCGCGGTTAGAACACGGCGAGGCGGAAGCTGGTCCACCCCGCACTGCTGCTGACCTGCGCGCCGGTCAAGAAGCCCTCGACCAGGTGAGCGGCGCGCGACGGCAGGTCACCCTAGCCAAAGGCTTGATGGAACTGGGAGCGGTACTCTGCACCGCGAGGAAACCACTGTGCGGGAACTGCCCTGTTTCCTCATCGTGCCGGTGGAGGGCCGAGGATTACCCGCCGTATGAGGGCAAACGCGCATCCGCCCAGGCGCGGTATGAAGGCAGCGACCGNCAAGCGCGAGGTNTGGTGCTGCGCGAACTGCGCGCCAGCGATACCCCGGTGCCGCTGTCGTTTCTGGGGACACTGGTCAGCGACCCGCAACAGTTTTCTCGGGCGCTTCACTCCCTGGTGGAGGACGGTCTGATTCGTTATGCCGCTGATTCCGGGGAGTCTGTGGAGCTTGGGTCCTAAGCCTTGTCGCGCCGAATGATTTCTTTCATTCCCTCAATGGCGACGGGCAGCAAGTGGTCAACTTTTGACGCTTCCCATTCCTCAGGCGTCATCGGCGATTGATCCGGGTGACCCATCACCATCATCAGTCCGCCCGCTCTCACCCGAAGCACCGAAGAGACAATGTACAAAGCGGCCGCTTCCATCTCCGAACAGATGGCGCCCCCGCCAATCCAGGCGGCCCAGCGGTCACTGAGCTGTGAGGCAACGGGCATTCGCTGGGGAGCGTGTTGGCCATAGAAGGAGTCCTTGGATTGGGAGACACCCACGTGGACGGTTTTATTCATACCCACAGCAGCATCGCGAAGGGCCTGAGTGATGTCCACATCGGCAACGGCGGGGAATTCGACTGGAAGGTAGTGCAAGCCGGTTCCCTCATCGCGGATCGCACCAGAAACAATCGCGATATCGCCGGGCTGAATGTGCTCCTGCATGGAGCCGGAGGTACCCACCCGAACAAAAGTGTCCGCTCCGATGGCGACGAGTTCTTCCAGGCCGATAGCGGCCGAAGGCCCCCCGATACCTGTCGACATTACTGCGACTTTTTCCCCCTCGAGATACCCGGACCAGGTCTCATACTCCCGGTGGCTTGCCACTTTCTGGGGTTGGTCAAAATAGGACGCGATCATTTCACAGCGACCGGGATCTCCCGGGAGAAAGACGTACCGACCGACATCGCCCTCGGCCAATTCAATGTGGTACTGGCGGGGGTTATCGCGCTTCATCGACACTGGGTTCTCCGTCTGTTCGGGCTAGCAAGTCTTGCTGGCGTAGCGTTGCGGGGGCTATCTAGGACGATAGAGCGCTCGTCGCCAACGAGCAAGCGAGCGCTCATGTGCGCGTCTAGCGGTCTGTTGAGGAGGACTCCTCCTCGCCGGGCACGCTCTTGTAGGGCTCAGCGTCACCGGCGAAACGGGCGGACTGAGCCTGCCGGCCCGTTTCCGCATCTCGCTCATTGGCTTCACGCAAGAGATCAGCAATCGCCGAAGCGTTTTCGGGCAGGCCATCCAAAATGAACTCCAGGCTCGGCGTCAGCCGCGCGGTGATGTTCTTACCTACTTCTGTGCGCAGCATGCCCGTCGCTGCGCGTAGCGCCTTCTGGGTGTCTTTGCGTTCAACCTCGTCCCCCAGAACCGTGTAAAAAACACTGGCGTGTTGGAGATCACCNGTCACTTGAACGTCGGTGATAGTGACAAACCCGAGTCGAGGGTCACGAAGTCCACGTTGTAGGCGCTCAGCAAGGATTTGGCGGATCAAATCCGCCATCTTCCTTGCCCGAGGTGAGTTACTACTCACGGACNTTCTCTTTCATCTCGATGGTCTCGATTTCGTCACCCACTTGGATGTCCTTGAGCTTGCCCAACCCAATTCCACACTCGAAGTCAGTCTTGACTTCGGTGACGTCGTCCTTGAATCGACGCAGCGAATCAATCGCGAGTCCGTCGTGCAAAACCACGCCATCGCGGATGATGCGTGCTTTGGCGTTCCTGGTGATGGTTCCCGACCGGACAATACATCCGGCAATGGTTCCCGCCTTTGAGGACTTGAAGACCTCACGCACCTCGGCAAAGCCCGACTGGACTTCTTCGAATTCGGGCTTGAGCATGCCCTTGAGCGAGTTCTCGATTTCTTCCAGAGCGTTGTAGATCACCGAGTAGAAGCGAACGTCGACACCTTCGCGCTGTGCGCGCTCGCGCGCCTTCGCATCGGGCCGAACGTTGAACCCCACGATGATTGCGTTGTCGATCGTGGCGAGGTTGATATCGCTCTCGGTAATTGCTCCCACACCGCGGTGGATGATGCGCAACTGCACTGAATCGCCGACCTCAATTTTGAGCAACGACTCTTCGAGAGCCTCCACAGCACCGGAGACGTCTCCCTTGATGATGAGGTTGAGAGATTCGATTTTGCCGTCTTCGAGGGCCTTGGTGAAGTCCTCGAGGTTGATGCGCTTACGAGCCTTCGCCAGCAAGGCGTTGCGCTCTGCTGCTTCACGCTTCTCGCAATCTGACGAGCGGTTCGGTCATCGTCGGTGACGAGGAACGTGTCACCCGCGCGAGGAACGCTGGAGAGCCCCTGGACCGCAACCGGCCTCGAGGGGTAGGCCTCTTCGACTGCCTCACCGTTTTCATCGGTCATCGCACGAACGCGACCGTAGGCGGTGCCGGCAACGATGGCTTCACCCACGCGCAGGGTTCCCGACTCAATCAGCACCGTGGCAACGGCGCCGCGACCCTTGTCGAGCTTGGCCTCAATCGCAACACCTCGCGCGGTGCGGTTCGGGTTTGCGCGCAGGTCCAGGCCGGCATCAGCCGTCAGCAACACTGCGTCCAAGAGGTCGGTGATTCCCTCGCCTTTCAAAGCCGAAACCTTGACCATCTGGGTGTCGCCGCCGTATTCCTCCGCCACCAGACCAAATTCGGTGAGCTGCTGGAGCACTTTGTCGGCTTTTGCCCCGGGAGCATCCATCTTGTTGATGGCGACGACAATCGGGACGCTGGCAGCTTGTGCGTGGTTCAGGGCCTCAATCGTCTGGGGCATGATTCCATCGTCCGCCGCGACCACCAGGATCGCGATGTCCGTAACCTGCGCACCTCGTGCACGCATGGCCGTGAAGGCCTCGTGACCGGGGGTGTCCACAAATGTGACAGCCCGTTCGATTCCCTCGTGCTCGGTCCACACCTGGTAGGCGCCAATGTGCTGGGTGATTCCCCCGGCTTCAGCGGCGGTGACGTTCGCATTTCGAATGGCATCGAGCAGCTTGGTTTTACCGTGGTCGACGTGACCCATGACCGTCACAACCGGCGGACGAATGACCAGATCTGCTTCGTCTTCCACTTCGTCGAGGTCAATGTCGAAGCTCTCCAGGAGCTCCTTATCTTCGTCTTCCGGCGAGACGATCTGAACCTTGTAGCCCAATTCGGTGCCGAGAATTTCGAATGTTGCCTCATCGAGCGACTCCGTGGCCGTTGCCATTTCGCCAAGCTGAAACAGAACCGTCACCAGGTTGCCGGGGGGAACCGGGAAACCCGTCAGGTTTTCAATCTTGTCGGCAAAATCGCTCATTGACGCGCCCTGGCGCAAGCGGATGATGGTGGAACCGTCGCCACGCGGGATGGATACGCCGCCTAAGCTTGGCGCCTCCCGCATTTCATACTCTTGCCTCTTCGTCCGCTTCGACTTACGAGACTTGCTCTTGCCGCCACCGCGACCGAAGGCACCTGCGGTACCCCCTCCGGGGCCGCGACCGCGACCGCCAGCACCGGGGCGACCGCCACCGGGACGTGATCCGCCGGGTCCACCACCGGGACCTCCGCCAAAGCCGCCGGGCCCACCGCCGGGGCGACCAGGACCACCGGAACGTTGCTGGAAAGGCGCACGAGGCCCACCCTCACTGGGGGCAGGACGGCGCGGCATCGCTCCCTGTCCGGGGCGCGGAGCCGTGGGTCGACCCATGCCCTGAGCGGAAGCGAAAGGATTGTTACCGGGGCGCGGGATGCCTGGCTTGGCCATGCCCTGTGAAGAGGCAAAAGGATTGTTACCGGGACGCGGGATGCCCGGTTTCGTAGGGGGCGCTCCGCCATCTTCAGGAGTAGCTGGCTTTTCTGGCGCAACAGGAGCCTCAGCTGCTGGCTCGTCAACGACAGGGGCAGCGGGCTTCGGAGCCGCTTTGGGCTCAGGCTTCTCTTCTTTCGGGACGGGAACAACGCCCTCTTCCGCGAAGGCAGCTTTTAGCTTCCGCGCGACGGGGGGCTCCACCGTCGATGAGGGGCCCTTGACGAACTCGCCAATTTCTTTCAGCTTTTCGAGTGTGCGCTTGGAATCGATGCCCAGTTCTGCAGCAATCTCGTGTACGCGTGGTTTTCCAGCCACCATTCTCCTGTCTGGGCGAACCCAGTCAGGGCGCGCCGCTACCTACATTTGAGGCTCATCGTGAGCCGTTCATGAGGATTCCATTAGCCATTCAGCCTTGTCTTAGCGAGGTCGGTTGACCTACTGAGGTTTTCCAGGGCGTCGCAGTCGAGCTTCGGGCCCACTTTCAAGGCCCTCCCCCACGCTCTGCGCTGAAGAGAGAGAGAAATGCAGTCCTGGTTGCGGTGCACATAGGCACCGCGCCCCGGCAGTTTCTTGCCCTCATCAACGACCAGCTTGTGATCCACCGCCACTGCTCGAAGAAGATTGTTCGTCGAATCCGTGGACTGGCATCCCAAGCAACGCCTGATTAATGCCATTCTAGCCCCTTACCTGGGCGAAGAGCCACCGTGTGGGGCTCGCTCAGGAATCCATCACCGAATCTGGTTGGATATCGATCTTGGCTCCGGTCAGTTTGGCTGCCAAGCGGGCGTTCTGACCCTCCTTGCCAATGGCCAGGGAGAGTTGGTAGTCCGGAACAAGAGCTCTCACCTGCCGCGCCTCCTGGTCCAGCACGAAGGCGCTGGTCACTTTGGAGGGACTCAACGCATTCGACACAAACTGGGCGAGGTCATCCGAGTGATCGACGATGTCGATTTTCTCATCACCAAGTTCGGCCTGAACCGCTCGAACCCTCTGGCCGAGTTCGCCAATGCACGCACCTTTGGCATTCACGCCCGGCTCAATAGCCGTCACCGCAATTTTGGTGCGGTGGCCAGACTCGCGGGCGATGGAGACAATATCGATCAGCCCTTTTTGGAGTTCCGGGACTTCGAGAGTAAACAGCTGGCGAATCAAGCCGGGGTGGGTGCGACTGACGGTAATGGCCGGCCCTTTTGTGCCTTTTTCCACCTTGGTCACGTAGGCACGAAGCCTCGTGCCGTGCTCATAGACCTCGCCGGGGACCTGCTCCTCCGGGGGCAAAATAGCTTCCACCTCACCCAGGTTGAGGTGGATCATTCGGGGGTTAGGGCCCTGTTGGATAACACCGGAAACGATGTCCCCTTCCTTGCCGCGGTACTCACCCAAAATGCGATCGTCACCGATGTCGCGCAAACGCTGATTGATGACGTGCTTTGCTGCGGTGGCAGCGATGCGACCAAAGTCGTGCGGGGTGTCGGCTTCTTCGCCGATAAGTTCGCCCTCGTCGTTCACGATCGGGATATACAGGGTGACGTGGCCGGTCTTTTTGTCGAGCTCAACACGTTCACGCGGAGCGTCGGGGTCAATACGCTGGCCGCGGTTGTCCGCAAGGCCCATGTGCTTCTCGTAGGCGACCAGAATGGCCTGTTCGATGATCGCCACTAAGTCATCAAAGGGAATTTCGCGCTCTGATTCCATCAGTTTCAGCACGCTCATGTCGATGTCCATGACAGCCCTCCTATTCGATTGTGCACACCAGGTGTGCTGCTAGCCAGAGTACAAGGGGCCGGACGTTTCCTCTACCCCGCACCTGCTCACGCTGGGGGCAGGGCTGCCAGCACGTCACCCAGAGGCATCGAAGTACGCTCGCCGGTCCGGCGGTTCCAATACTCCACCTGGCCTGCGGCAGCGTCCCTTCCCACAATCACGATGTGCGGAACACCCAGAATTTCGGCATCGGCAAACTTCACTCCCGGTGAGAGTTTGGGCCTGTCGTCAAAAAGGACGTCTTTGCCCGCTGCCTCCAGGCTCGCACACAGTTGTTCGGCAACCTCAAACACCACCTCGTCTTTGCCCGCTGCCACTACGTGCACGTCGTAGGGGGCGATGGCCTCTGGCCAAATCAAACCTTTATCGTCGTTGTTGGCCTCAGCGATCACGGCAACCAGGCGGGTCACGCCGATTCCGTAGGACCCCATGGTGACCGTGACGAGGGACCCGTTTTCATCAAGCACCTTGAGTCCCAGCGCTTCGGCGTACTTGCGCCCCAGCTGAAAAACGTGCCCAATTTCCATGCCCCGCGCGGTTTCGATCGGTCCCGAGCCATCCGGGGCTTCATCGCCATCCACAACCGCGGCGATGTCCACCACACCGTCAGCGTGAAAGTCGCGGCCAAACACCAGGTCAAACACGTGCTGCTCGTGGACGTTAGCGCCCGTCACCCAGGACGTGCCCGACACCACGCGAGGGTCAACGTAGAACGTGAGTCCTGTGGATGCTTCGCTGCCAAGCCAAGGACCGCTCGCGGACCAAGGGCCGATGTAGCCCTTGACAAGCCCCGGGTTCTTCGCGAAGTCCTCGTCGGTTGCCTGCTCCACACCGGCNGGGGCAAAAGCCACCTCTGCGCGTTTCATGTCGACGTCCCGATTACCCGGTATCCCCACGACCACCAGCTCGCGGGAATCGTCCGGGTGCACGAGCGCAAGCACCACGTTCTTCAGGGTGTCTGCTGCGACCCAGGGACCTGATTCTTTGGGGTGCCGGTCGTTAGCCAGTGCTACCAGTGTGTCGATGGTGGGGGTGTCGGGGGAATCAAACACCACCGGCTTGCCGGCCGCGATATCGAGTGCCGCGGGGGCGGTGGAGACAAAGGCTTCCACGTTTGCTGCGTAACCGCCCGCTGTTTTGACGTAGGTGTCTTCACCAATGTCTGTGGGGTGGAGGAACTCTTCACTGCGCGAGCCGCCCATGGCTCCCGCGTCAGCATTCACGATGACGTAGTCAAGACCCAGCCGCTGGAAAATGCGCTCATACGCATCGCGCTGCGCCTGGTAGCTGGTTTCTAACCCCTCATCGGTGTAGTCAAAGGAGTAGGCATCCTTCATGGAGAACTCGCGCCCCCGCAGCAGGCCAGCGCGAGGACGAGCCTCATCGCGATACTTATCCTGAATTTGGTAGATCATCAGCGGGAGATCTTTGTAGCTCGAGTAAAGGTCCTTCACCGTGAGGGTGAACACTTCCTCGTGAGTGGGTGCGAGCAAATATTCGGCTTCTTTACGGTCTTTGAGCCGAAAAATTCCGTCCCCNTACTCTTCCCAACGACCGGTTTTCTCATAAGGCTCTTTGGGTAACAGGGCGGGGAAATGAACGTGTTGCGCACCGGCAGCCTGCATTTCCTCGTGCACGATCTTCTCNATGTTCTGTCGCACCCGAAGGCCTAAAGGCAGCCACGCAAAAATGCCGGGTGCTTGGCGCCGGATATAGCCGGCTCGAACCAACCACTTATGGCTGGCGACTTCCGCGTCAGCGGGGTCCTCACGCAACGTACGGACAAAGAGCTTGCTCAGGCGTGTAGGCACCGCTCTAGACTACCCGCCCGCTATGCCGTGACGACCTCGGGGGCACCGCTCGGGGCATCGGGCATTTCTGCCGCCAGGCGGTTGGCCTCTTCGATCAAGGTCGCGACAATGTCCGCTTCCGGAACCGTCTTGATGACTTCACCCTTGACAAAAATCTGGCCTTTACCGTTTCCACTGGCCACACCCAGATCTGCTTCGCGTGCTTCACCGGGTCCGTTCACCACGCAGCCCATCACGGCAACGCGAAGCGGCACCGTCATACCCTCGAGGCCCTTGGTGACATCCTCAGCCAGCGTGTAAACATCCACCTGCGCCCGGCCGCAGCTGGGGCAGGAAACGATCTCAAGCTTGCGCTCCCGAAGGTTCAAAGATTCAAGAATCTTGAGGCCCACTTTCACCTCTTCGGCCGGTGGGGCAGACAACGACACCCGAATCGTGTCCCCAATCCCCTCGCCCAGCAAAATTCCGAACGCAACCGAGGATTTGATGGTGCCCTGGAAGGCAGGGCCCGCCTCGGTCACACCCAGGTGGAGCGGCCAGTTACCGCGCTCGGCGAGCTGGCGGTAAGCCTTCACCATAACGATGGGGTCGTTGTGCTTGACCGAGATTTTGAANTCGTGAAAGTCGTGCTCTTCAAAAAGACTGGCTTCCCACACAGCGCTCTCCACGAGAGCTTCCGCAGTGGGCTTCCCATATTTTTGGAGGAGCCGCGGGTC
>JGI26088J50261_1000536_pt1 | contig 22252 bp, 27 predicted proteins | sample SaaInl1SG_22_DNA_FD_50261 | JGI IMG/M metagenome (IMG submission 50261)
CTTAATTGCGTTTAAATGTTCTTTGGTTCCATAACCAGAGTTTGTATCCCATCCATAATTATTAAACTCTTTTGAAAGTTTTGTAATAAATTTATCTCTACTGACTTTTGCAACAATTGATGCAGCAGAAATGCTTGGAATTTTTTGATCTCCTTTAATTACATATTTTAATTTATAGTTTTTAAGATCAGGCAGTTTGTTGCCATCAATTAAAACAAGTGAAGGTTTTGTTTTTAATTTAAGAATAGCTCTTTTCATTGCAAGTAAACTTGCCTGCAATATATTAATTTTTTCAATTTCTTTAGTCGATGCCTGGCCTATAGCCCATATAGAATTTTTTTTAATATATTTTTCAAGCTCTTCTCTTTTGTCCTTTGTTAGAGTTTTTGAATCTTTCAATAATTTTTTATCAATAGAATTATTTAATATGATAGCTGCTGCATAAACAGGCCCGATTAAACTTCCTCTGCCAACTTCATCAACACCTGCTAAAATTTTCATTAAATGGATAGTTTTAGATCTAAGATTTTTTGTTTAATCTTTTTTAAGTCATCCCATGAATGTTTTTTATTTTCAGGAGCTCTTAAAAGATAAGAGGGATTAAAAGTTATGATAACATTGTAACTTGTATTTTTGATAATTACTTCCTTCCATTTTCCTCGCTCAATAGAAATTTTACTATTTAAACCTGTTAAAGATTCCATAGCAGTACTACCCATAAGAATTATTATTTTAGGATTTATTATTGAAATATGTTTTTGTAAAAATTGGGAATATCTTTTAATTTCTGTAGAATTTGGTTTTCGATCCTCAGGAGGTCTAAAGTTTACAGCATAAGTTGCGTAAATATTTTGTTTTTTAATGTTTATTGCAATCAGCATTTTTTTTAAAAGATCTCCTACTTCACCCATAAAAGTTAATCCGGCGTTATCTTCTTCAATGCCTGGGGCTTCACCAATTATCATTATTGAGCTATTAATATTCCCATCTCCTAAAATTATTTTTTTTGAATTATTCTTTAAGTTACAATCACTAATTGAGTTTATTTGTTCTTTAAGATTCTCAAGCTCTTTAACTTTATCTATTTTTTGAATACTCAGATCTTTTTTTAAATCATTACTAGTATTTTTTAGTCTATTGATTGGTTTTTCATCAAAAATAAAGTCAGATCCAGTAGAGTTTAAGAACTCAGAGTCAAAATTCGTTTTTTGATTTATTACTTTTTTAGACATAGAATGGCCAAATGTTGGTAAAGTTTTTTAAATTCTTTTTAATATTAATACTTTATCAGAGTCCATTATACTCAAAAAATACCAGTTTAAATGATTTTAATGCAAGGTATTTGTCTAATTATTTTTCAGGAATTGTAGCTTATGAAAATCTAGATAATACAGAAGCTTTAAAATTTTTTAATTCATCAAAAATATTAATAAAACAGCATGATGCCTATCTTGAGAGGTATGTATTTTCCTTAGTACTTGATGGCAAAGTTAAGAAAGCAATTAATCAAGTTAAACAGAACTCAACAAAAAACAACTCTGACTTTTTTCAGGCTAATCTGTTGCTGGCAGTTGATAGTTTAAAGAAAAAAAACTTTAAAAAAAGTAAAGTTTATATTGATAGATCATATGAATTTATTAACAATGATAGACTTTCATTAATCATTGCAGAAACCTTCAAGCAATATTTATCAGTTTTTGAAGAAAAAAAATTAGTGAAACAAACTAATACGTTTGGAAATTTTTCATTTATTAACGAAGTTTTTCAAAGATGTTATTTAAATGATAAAGATACAGAGAGATATTTTAATACATTAATTAATTCACAAAACGATGCTGATTATTCAAGGTATGTATTTTTTTTGATCAGTTATTTAATCAAGAAAGATAATTACGATAAGGCAAAAAAAGTTACTAATAATTTTGATTATTTAAATTCATCAGTATTAATTTCTCAAGGTAAAAAATGGATAGAAGATAAAAACTTAGATAATTTTCAAGAAATTTTTTCATGTACAAATTCGAATGACATTGTTAGTGAACTATTTTTTCTAATAGCAAATCTCTATTCCTCTCAGAATGATTATGAGAAATCAAATTTTTATTTAAATATAGCTAACTATTTAAATCCTAAATTTATTTTCAATTTGTCTTTATTAGCTGAAAATTATTATTTGAGTGATGATTATTCCAATACATTAAAAACTCTTGAAGCATTTGATAAAAAGCATGAATTTTATTATTGGTTTAAGTTAAAAAAAGAGTCTCAAATTATTTTAAAAAAAAATAATAAAGAAGCATCTCTAAAATTTATCAATGAAAAATTTAAAGAAATTAAAAACCCAAATAAAAAAATTATATTTGATATTGCAAATATGCATAAAAATGCAAAAAAATATATTGAAGCAATAAATTTTTATGATCAAATACTTTTAAAAATGAACGCTAATTCTGACTTATACGCTGAAATATTATATCGGCGTGGAGGAAGTTACGAGAGATCTGGAGATTATGTAAAAGCAGATAAAGATTTATTAAAGTCTCTAGAAGCCAACCCAGATGATGCTTATGTTTTAAATTATTTAGCTTACTCATGGCTGGAAAGAGAGCATAAAATTGATACTGCTCTTAAAATGCTTGAAAAAGCTTATGAAGCCAGAAGTAACGATCCATACATTATTGATTCAATCGGTTGGGCATATTACTTAGTTGACGAATATGAAAAGGCAGAAAATTTTCTTAAAAGAGCAGTTGAATTAATGCCTCAGGATCCAGTAGTTAATGATCATTACGGTGATATTCTTTGGCAGCTTGATAGAAAAATTCAAGCAAGATATTTTTGGCAAGCTGTTTTAAATTTAGATGAGACTGAAGATGCCATGAAAAAAATTATTAAAAATAAATTATTAGAGGGATTAAAAAATTCCTAAATTATGAATAGTTTTAAGATAAAGTCTTATGCAAAGATAAATTTAGCTCTAAACGTTACAGGAAAAAAATCAAAGCTTCATAATATCGAAAGTTTAATTTCTTTTATCGATTTACATGATTCAATTACAATAACAGAAAGCAATACAAAACAGCATAAAATCAATTTTATTGGAAGATTTTCTAAAAACATCAGTAAAATTAATACTATTTCAAAATTGTTAAAAATTTTAGATAACAAAAAACTTTTGAATAATAAAAAATTTGAAATTAAAGTTATAAAANATATACCTCAAAANGCNGGAATGGGAGGTGGGTCTATGAATGCTGCCAGTCTATTAAATTTTTTTATTGAAAAAAAATTAATTAAAATAAAAAAAAATGACTCAAAAAAAATAAGTAATGAAATAGGATCAGATGTGATTTTAGGTATAAAGCCATCACTTGCTATTCTTTTATCTAATGGAGATATTAAAAAATTCAAAAATAAAATTAAATTTCATATATTAGTTACGAAACCTAACTTTGGATGTTCTACAAAATATATTTATTCTAAAGTTGATTCATTCTCTAAACCTCAATTTAACCCTCCTAAACAGAAACTATTTGAAGCAAAATATTTAAAAAATTTAGACAATGATCTTGAAAAGGTTGCCTTAAATAAATATCCAGAACTTAAAAGAATTAAATCCTACCTCAATGGTTTACCTAACACCCTATTTGTTAGAATGTCCGGATCAGGATCCTCAATAGTGGCTTATTTTCATTCCAAAAAGGCCTGCAAAAAAGCATGCAGCCAATATAAACGAAAATTTAATAACCACTGGTGTATTGAATCAAAAACTATATAATTTTTTTTTTTTGTGATATATGCAACTAATATTGGCCCATGGTGAAGTGGTATCACATCTGTTTTTGGTACAGAGATCCGAGGTTCGAATCCTTGTGGGCCAGCCATATATGAATAACTTATTAGATAAAATTTTTTTTAGATCTCAAAACCTTAATCACATAAATTTAGGCTTCAAAAATATTAAAAAGGAAACAGAAGTTTCAAAAATATTTGAAGCAATTCATTCATACTCTAGCAATAGTGAAATCCGGTATGTAGGTGGATGTGTAAGAAAGATTATTAATAAAGAAGCATATGATGACATAGATTTAGCAGTTAATTTAAATCCAAAAGAGGTGTGTGAGGCTCTTACTAAAAAGGACATAAAATATTACGAGAGTGGAATAGAACATGGAACAATTACAGCGTTAATTAATGATATAAAGTTTGAGATTACATCATTGAGAAAAGACATTGATACAGATGGACGACATGCAAAAGTAGAGTTCTCTGATAGCTGGAAAGAAGATGCTTCTAGAAGAGATTTTACTATCAATTCTATTTACGCGGATATTGAAGGAAGTTTATTTGACCCATTTGATGGAAAAAAAGATTTAGAAAGNGGAAAAATTAATTTTATTGGAAATGTAGAAACCAGAATTAAAGAAGATTATTTNAGGNTATTAAGATATGTCAGATTTTTTCTTAGNTATTCTAAGCATAGTCATGACCCACAAGTCATTAAAGCAATTAAAAAAAANCTAAGTGGTGTTTCAAGTATTTCCTCAGAAAGATTAATAGATGAATTTCAAAAATTATTAAAATCAAATGGTTTTCTAAAGTTAACTAAGGATAAGATGTCAGATTTTTTCTTAGTTATTCTAAGCATAGTCATGACCCACAAGTTATTAAAGCAATTAAAAAAAACCTAAGTGGTGTTTCAAGTATTTCCTCAGAAAGATTAATAGATGAATTTCAAAAATTATTAAAATCAAATGGTTTTCTAAAGTTAACTAAGGATAAGGATTGTTTAGAGATTATAAATCTTATTTTTCCACAAATAAAAAATATTTCTCTATTCAATAAAATGAATAGTTTTGCAAAAAAAAACTTTCTTGAAATGGACTTTATTTTCTTATTATCTTTAATGATTATTGATGGAACTGATAATGTAGATTACTTTATTTATAAATTTAATTTATCCAAAAAAGATCAAAAAAGACTTATATTTTTAAATAAGTTTAATTTAGAAAAAAATACGAACCAAACCTTTTCAGAAAAAAATCTAAATAAAATTTTTTATTTTAATGGCAGGGAGGCATTATTAGATGTTCTTTATTTTAAAATTTTTAAATCCAAAAAAGTAGACAATAAGTTAATTAAAATGATTGAAATTTTTAAAAAAAAAGAAATGCCTGTTATGCCATTTAAAGCTAGTACTTTGATGGAAAAATATNAAATTCCTGAGGGAANGGAGCTGGGACAGAAGTTAAAAGCAATAGAAGAAGTCTGGACTAGTAATGATTTTAAAATTTCAGATAAAGAACTTCAAAAAATAGTAAGTAATTAAACGTACTTTACATCTTTAATTTCAAAGTTTTTTACACCTGCGGGAGTTTTAATTTCAACTAAATCATTTTTGTTTTTTCCAATTAAACCTCTACCTATAGGTGATTGAAAAAATATCAGTTTTTTTTGAAGGTCAGCCTCNTCTTTTCCAACTATTTTATAGGTAATTTTTTCTCCAGTATCCAAATTTTCTAAATCTACAGTTGAGCCAAAGATGACTTTGCCATCATTACTCATTTTGGTTACATCAATAACATTTGCTCTTGCAATAATATCATTTATTTCTGTAATCCTTCCTTCGTTATGAGATTGNTCTTCTTTTGCAGCATGATATTCAGCATTCTCTTTCAGATCTCCATGAGATCTTGCTTCAGATATCGCAGCAACTATTTGAGGTCTTTTTTTTTCTTTTAAAAAAATTAACTCTTCCTTTAAACTTTCAAGACCATCTGCTGTTATTGGTTCTTTATCCATTTTAATTCCATTTTGCTATTGGAGGTAAAGACATTAATATTGCCTCAACATTACCACCTGTTTGTAGGCCAAATTTTGTTCCTCTATCATATAGTAAGTTAAACTCAGCATATCTACCTCTTTTAATATATTGTATCTCCTTTTGTTTTACAGTCCATTTCTTTTTGTGTTTCAATTGTATTATCGAGTTAAATAACATTTGAAAGGTAACTCCAAGATCTGTTACAAATTTAAAGTCTTTCTCCCAATCTTTTTTTTTGTAATCAAAAAAAATACCACCAATTCCCCTTGTTTCTTTTCTATGGGGTAAATAAAAATATTCATCACACCACTTTTTATATTTTTTATAAAATTTTTTATCATGTCGATCACACATTTTTTTTAATTCAGTATGAAGGAAGCTTTTTTCTTTAAGATCTTGGATNCAAGGGGTTACGTCCATACCACCACCAAACCATCCATGTGTTGTGTAGATAAATCTAGTGTTAAAATGAATTGCTGGAACATGAGGATTTTTCATATGCATTACAATAGAAATTCCTGATGCCCAAAAATTTGGATTTTTAGAGGCACCTGGGATTTTTTTACTCATTTTTTTTGAAAACTTTCCATGCACTTCTGAAAAATTTACACCAACTTTTTCAAAAATCTTACCATTTTTTAAAATTCTAAACTCTCCACCACCTTCATCCTTAATTTCACTTCTATTCCAAGTTTTAGATTTAAACTTAGATTTCTTACCTTCTAGTTTTTCAATGTCATTACAAATTGTGTTTTGCAGCAACTTAAACCAATTAGAAGCAAGTTTTTTTTTAATTTCTTTGTCCATTATTTATTAAAGTTAGTTTGCCTTAAATTTTCTGAAAGAATTATAGCAACTGAAGAGGCTATATTTAAAGATCTTTTATTGTCCATCATGGGTATTTTTAACCTATACTTAATTAAATTATGAACATGGTCTGGTACGCCAGCACTTTCTCTTCCAAATAAAAGTGTATCATTACTCTCAAATTTGAAGNCAGTATAAGAATCTGCTGATTTAGTTGTTAATAATATTACTCTCTCATTCTTTTTTGATTTAAAAAATTCATCTGAACTTTGATAAAATNTTATCATTTTTTCATCCATATAATCCATCACAACTCTTTTAAATCTTTTATCNCTGAATAAAAAACCACATGGTTCAATTATTTCTAAATCAGCCCCTAGACANGCACATGTTCTGATAATAGCAGCTGTATTTTGAGGAATATCAGGTTCATATAAGGCTATTTTAGGTCTCAAATTCATGTTTTATGTGTCATTGTTTCAGTNGAAAAAAAACTTTTTTCTTATATGAAATCATATATTAGATAACAATATACAAAAAATTAAAGATGTCTGAAAAAAAACCTGAAAGAAGAGAATTTTTATTTACAGCCTCATATGCGGTAGGTGCTGTTGGGGTAGGAGCTGTTGTTTGGCCACTTGTTGATCAAATGAACCCAGATGCATCTGTTAAAGCATTAGCTAGCACAGAAGTTGATGTAAGTTCAGTTCAGCCTGGAAAAACAATCACTGTACTCTGGAGAGGAAAACCAGTTTTTATTAAAAGAAGAACACCCGAGGAAGTAGCTGAAGCAAGAGCTGTTAAAATGGAAGATTTAAAAGACCCTCAAAAAGATGAGGATAGAGCAAAAGATCCAGAATGGTTAGTTATGTTAGGTGTCTGTACGCATTTAGGATGCGTCCCTTTAAATGATAAAGGAGACTACAATGGTTGGTTTTGTCCTTGTCATGGTTCACATTATGATATCTCTGGAAGAATTAGAAAAGGTCCTGCTCCAACAAACATGGAAGTTCCAAAATATGAATTTGTTAACAGCAACACTATTAAAATTGGATAATAAATAATTATGAGTGATCACGAGTACGTTCCTAGTTCAAAATTTGGAAAATGGTTTAATGACAGGCTTCCACTTTTATCACTCGCTAGTCATTTAACTGATTATCCAACACCTAAGAATTTAAATTATTGGTGGACATTTGGTGGGATTTTAACTTTTTGTTTAATTACACAAATCGTTACCGGTTTAACTTTGGCTATGCACTACATTGCTCATGCTGACATGGCTTTTGAAAGTGTTGAACATATCATGCGGGACGTTAACTATGGTTGGTTAATAAGATATATTCATGCAAACGGTGCTTCAATGTTTTTCTTAGCAGTTTATATTCACATATTTAGATCTTTGTTTTATGGATCATATAAATCTCCAAGAGAAATTATTTGGATTATTGGAATAATAATTTACCTTTTAATGATGGCTGCAGCATTTATGGGTTATGTTTTACCATGGGGTCAGATGAGTTTTTGGGGAGCAACAGTTATTACAAATCTTTTTAGTGCCATACCTTTAGTGGGTGAGGGAATAGTTAATTGGTTGTGGGGAGGTTATTCTGTAGATAACCCAACTTTAACAAGGTTTTTCACATTACATTACTTAATACCATTTTTAATCTTGGGCTTAGTCGTTCTTCATATTTGGGCGCTTCATGTTCCTGGAAACAATAACCCAGTGGGGATTGATGTTAAAAAACCTTCTAAGGATACAGTACCATTCCATCCATATATTGTGATCAAGGATGGCTTTGCATTATTAATGTTTATGATTGTATTTGCATTTTTTGTTTTTTATTCACCAAATATTTTAGGGCATGCAGATAATTATATAGAAGCAAACCCAATGGTAACACCAGCCCATATCGTTCCTGAGTGGTATCTATTACCATTTTATGCAATCCTAAGATCAGTTCCTGATAAATTAATGGGAGTAGTTGCAATGTTATCAGCAATTTTAATTTTAGCTGCACTGCCTTGGTTGGATACTTCAAAAATTAGATCAGCAGTATTTAGACCTCTTTACAAACAATTTTATTGGATACTAGTAGTGGATGTATTAGTTCTAGGTTACGTAGGTGCGATGCCAGCTGAGGGGCTTTACTTATTGATTGCCAGGGTTGCCACAGCTTACTACTTTATTCACTTTTTAATAATCTTACCGGTATTAGGATTTAAAGAAAAAACCATACCTTTACCTTAAGTATTACAGAACCAGTACTTGGAGGGATGCCAATGGCATCAGCTGTTAAAAAAAAAGAAAGTTTAGATTAATTAAGTGAAAAATATTTTAAAAATTAGTTATTCAATTATTTTTTTATTAGTAGGAACTCTTACAGTTAATGCTGCAGAAAAAGTAGATCTTTTAAAAACAGATTGGAGTTTTAAGGGATTATTTGGAAAATTTGACAGAGGTTCACTTCAAAGAGGATATCAAGTTTATACTGAGGTTTGTGCGTCGTGCCATTCAATGAAATATGTAAGTTATAGAAACTTATTTGAGCCAGGTGGACCAGAGTTTACTGAAGAGCAGGCTAAAGCAATAGCTGCAAGTTTTGAAGTTACAGATGGACCCAATAATGATGGAGAAATGTTTGTAAGACCCGCTAAGTTATCTGATAAATTTGTCATGCCTTATGAAAATGTTAAAGCAGCTCAAGCAGCAAATGGAGGAGCTTATCCTCCTGATATGTCTGTGCTAGCAAAAGCTAGAACTGGTGGGGTTGATTATATTTACTCATTGCTACTTGGTTACGAAGATCCACCGAGTGGTGTAACGCTTGATGATGGTGTTTACTATAACAAGTTTATGTATGGAAATAATATTAAGATGGCAGAACCATTATCAGATGGTTTGGTAGAATATAGTGATGGAACTACAGCATCTAAAGAGCAAATGGCAAAAGATGTTACAACATTTTTAATGTGGGCAGCTGAACCTCATTTAGAAAGCAGACACAAGATGGGCTTTAAGGCTATCTTGTATTTAATTATTTTAACTATTCTAGTTTACTTTAGTATGAAGAAAATTTGGTCACGTATTGAATCTGAAGTTTAATATATCACCATCTTTGACAATATAATCTTTTCCTTCAAGTCTCATTTTTCCATTTGTCTTTGAATTGACCCAACCATCATTAGCTATGAAGTCTTCATAAGCAATTGTTTCAGCTCTTATAAAACCTTTTTCAAAATCAGTGTGTATTTCACCAGCTGCTTTTGGTGCAGTACAATTTTTTTGGATAGTCCAAGCTCTAGTTTCTTCAGGCCCAGATGTAAAATAAGTATCCAACTCTAAAATATTGTAACCTTTTTGAATTAACATATTTAAACCAGTTCTTTTTAATCCAATCATCTCCATATAATTTTCTTTTTCTTCATTTTCTAATTGATTTATTTGGTTCTCAATATCAGCTGAAACTATTAAGGTATTTTTTTCACCATATTTATCAATAAATGCTTGAGTGTATTTATTTCCATTTTGAACACTTGCCTCATCAACATTACATACAAAAATTTTAGGCTTTAAAGATAATAAACCACTTTGGCTTATTAATTTTTTATCAAATTGTTCATAAAGTATTTGAATATCTTTGGAATTATTTATGCAGTCAGAAGCAATTTCTAATATTTTTAATTGCTCCTCATCTACATTTTTCTTATTATTTTTTTCTAATCTTTTTTGTATTGACTCAAGGTCAGCCAACATCATTTCTGTTTCAATAATTTCCAAATCTCTAATTGGATCAACAGTTGGGTTCACATTTTGAATATCATCAGAGTCAAAACATCTGATCATATGAATGACTGCATCGACTTCTCTTATATGAGATAAGAATTTATTTCCTAAGCCTTCACCTTTAGAGGCGCCCGCTACTAGTCCGGCTATATCCACAAACTCAATAGTAGTATTAATTTTTTTTTTTGATTTTGATATTTCTACCAATTTGTCTAGTCTTTCATCTGGCACAGGAACCACACCAACATTTGGCTCTATCGTACAAAAAGGGAAGTTTGCTGCTTGTGCCTTACTAGAATTTGTAAGTGCATTAAATAGTGTAGATTTACCAACATTAGGTAAGCCAACAATTCCACACTTAAAACTCATTATTTATTATTTACAGTGCTTGAGAATAAATCTAATTTTTTATCAATTAATATAGCCATTGAATCAATAATATTTTTAGTAATTTTTTCTAGTTGTATCATTTCATCTTCATCAAAATCTTTTAATACATGATCTGCAACATCAGCCTTAGTTTTGGGTNTTCCAATTCCTATTCTAACTCTTGAATAATCTTTACCAATAAATTTATCTATAGATTCAATTCCATTATGTCCTGCACTTGATCCTGCAAATTTTGCTTTCACTTTTCCAAATTCAAGGTCAAGGTCATCATGGAAGACAATCACATCTTCAGCATCAATTTTGAAGTATTCAATTAATTCCCTTATACAAATTCCAGAATTATTCATAAAGGTTAATGGTTTTATTGCATAAACCTTTTTATCTTCAATATTACCTGTAGTTAATAATCCTTTAAATTTTGGTTTTTGTTTAGACAAACCAAACTTTTGATTAAGAGCATCAATTAATTTGAAACCAATATTGTGTCTGTTGTTTTCGCTATCGGGTGTTGGATTTCCTAAGCCTACAAATAAAAGCATATTTTTTTTAAATCGTATCTAGGAGTCTTCACTATGATAAGTTGATTATTTTTTTTCTTCAGTGGCTTTTTTTTCGCCGTCATCTTTTTTATCACCCTCAGCTGCTGGTGCTGCTTCTTTACCATCTTCTGCTGCTTCTGCTTCAGCTTCAGCTGGTTTTTCTGGCTCTTTCATCACTGTAGGTGCTGCTAAAGTTGCAATTACAAAATCTCTTCCAATAATAGTTGGTGTAACACCTTCTTCTAATTTTACTGAAGATATTTTGAAACTTTCCCCAATATCCACNCCATCTAANTCAATAGTTATTGCAGATGGAATTTTNTCACTTGGACATTTTAATTCTATTTTTCTTCTCACAATGTTTAGTACTCCACCTCTTTTTAGGCCTGGTGAAGTTTCATGNTTAATAAATACNACAGGCACTTCTATTCTAATTTTTACACCTGGTACAACTCTTAGAAAATCAATATGAGTTGGCTCNTCNGATATTACGTTATAAGTAATTTCTCTTGGTAAAACATTTTGAGGTTTGCCATCTAAATTAAGAGTTATTATGTTTGATAAGAAACTTCCTTTATCTATTAAAGATTTTAATGTTTTTTTTAATACAGTAACTTTTTGATTTTGATCTGGTCCCCCATAGATTATGCCAGGGATATTTCCAGCCGATCTAAGAGAACGGACATCTCCTTTTGACTTAGTATTTCTAGTATTTGCATCAAGTGAATTCATAAAAAGATGGCTTTTAGCCCAAGTTTCTTAATAACTCAAGATAATTATTTAAATAAATCGGATACAGATGTTGAGTTAGAGATCCTTTTAATTGCCTCACCCATAAGTGCTGAAATAGGCAAAACTTCTATATTTTTAACATTTTTAATTTTATCGTGATTATCAATTGTATCCGTTATTACTAATTTTCTAATAACTGATTTTTTAATTTTATCTACTGCTTCTCCACTTAAAACTCCGTGAGTAATATAAACATAAACCTCTTTAGCACCTCTATCCTTTAAAGCTTTCGCAGCGTTTACTATAGTTCCACCTGAATCAATTATATCATCAACTATAATACAGGTTTTCCCTTTAACATTTCCTATAACATTCATAACTTTGGATTGTCCTGGTTTAGGTCTTCTTTTATCCACAATAGCAAGTTCCACATTTAAAATTTTACCAAGTGCTCTCGCTCTTTCAGTTCCACCAACGTCTGGTGCAACACAAATAATATTTTTACTTTTAATATTTTTTTTAGCATGTCTTGCAAAAATTGGTGTAGCAAATAAATTATCTACAGGAATGTCAAAAAAGCCCTGAATTTGTCCTGCATGAAGGTCTACAGTAACAACTCTGTCAGCACCTGCTTTAGTAATTAAATTAGAAACCAGTTTTGCAGAAATAGAAGTTCTAGGCACTACTTTTCTGTCTTGTCGTGCATATCCAAAATAAGGAATGACGGCAGTAATATTTTTTGCTGAAGATCTTTTTAAAGCATCAATGCAAAGTAGTAATTCCATTAGGTTGTCGTTTGCAGGTGATGAAATAGACTGAATTATAAAGATACTATTACCTCTAATATTTTCATTAATTTCTATATAAATTTCTCCATCAGAAAACTTTTTTATACTTGAGTTTACAAGCTTAGTTTTTAAATATTTTGCAATATTTTTACTAAGAGGTTTATTGCTGTTTCCAGTTAATAATTTCATGAGATATTATGAATTAATCATAATTACAGAAATATTTCTACCATAATCATTCTCATTGCGGCTAATAGATCTTCGTGCACTAAAAAAATTATTTTTAGGATTAAATGTATTCTTATTAATTATATCAATTTTCTTTATATTTAAGGCTTTTAATTGAGAAAGGACGTATTTCTTTAAATCAAAGAAATCTTTATTTTGAATTTTTTTAAAAAATTTTTTATTTTTTCCATCCTTTTTAATGAGTTTTTTAATAAAATCTTTTTTTACCTCATAATTTTTTACTGAAATACATGGACCAATAACTGCAGTAACATTTTTAGGATCACATCCTTTTTTGATCATAAAATTTAAGGTTCTTTTAATTATCCCTTTGAAAGCACCCTTCCAGCCAGCATGGATTGCAGCAATCATCTTTTCTTTCTCATCATAAACAAGTATTGGAGCACAATCTGCAGTTAATATAGCTATAGGAAATTCCTTTTTATTTGTGACTAGCGCATCTCCTTCAAAATTATAATTTTTAAGTTTTAGATTTTTATCTATAAAATGAAATTTATTGCTGTGAATTTGCTTTAGTAAAATAATTTTTTTAAGCTTAGTTTTAATTTTCCTTTGAACGATTTGAAGATTTTTTAAAACATTTTTTTTATTGTCTGAGGACCCAGGGCCACAATTTAAGCTCTTAAAAATACCTAGAGATTTTCCACCCTTTCTATTAAAGAAAGCATGCTGTAAGTTTTTAAATTTACTGAGTTTCTTTGACTTAATCAGTTTAAAACCCCAATTTAAATTTATTTTTATTTGTTGTTATTAGCATTACTTTAAACAATTCACCCATTTGATTTTTATCTATAAGTCTTTTTATTCTAAAATAAATATCAGCTTTTTCACTAAATAACATTTTCTTGGACAATATTTCTGCTCTTTCAAGAATACCAAGTTTTGTTAAAAATTCACCTTGAGTAGTATTCATTGAGGTAAGTGAGCTTAATTCTTTAACTATTCTATTTAATAAACTAAAACTTAAATTGTAGGTAATATCAGAATTACCAAACCCTTTTAGTACATCACAATATTTATGTTTGGATACAGCTTGCAGGGTATTTTTCATTTTTTTATCAGTATACGCATAATCTATTATTAAAATTCCACCATTATTACGTTTAATCTTATTGAAGATAATTTCTAGGTATTCGGTTGATTGTGGTGAATACTCAATAAAGTTCTGTTGTTTTGTAATTTTAAATTTAATTTTATTTTCAAATTTTTCCATATCAAAAGGAACATCAAAATACTCAAATTTATTGTTAAAAAATCTGACATGTCTTTCAAACCATTTTCTTTCTTTCTTTATGAATTGTTTAATAGGTAAGGCGTCAAAAAATTCGTTTGCCAAAAAAATACATGGCGAATTATCTAATTCGCTTAAATCATTTAACCATTGAATATTTTTTTTATTGATATTAATTTTTTGTTTTTTTCGAAGCAATTTACTTCTTTCTAAAATCTTAATGTGACAAGAATTTTTAAATATTTGAAATTTTTCAAAGGTATTGACTAAAACTTTCATCATTTCACCATTACCGGCCCCTAATTCGATTAAATTAAATTTTTTAGGGCAACCTAGATTTTGCCAAAACGACACTACCCAAATTGCAATCATTTCTGAAAATAATACAGATATGTTGGGTGAAGTTATGAAATCACCCTTTTTGCCAAAGGGATTTTTTTTCATGTAGTAGCCTGATGTTTNATTATAAAGAGACTCCTCTATAAACTTATCTAGGGTAAACGACTGATTATTCTTAATTTTCATTTTTTAAAGATAAAAGGTAAACCCCAGTCAGAAAAAAAAGAACACTTATCAATTGACCTAATGTTAGATTTAAAACTAAGTAACCGATTTGTGGATCNGGAGATCTGAAAAACTCTATAAAAAATCTAAATAGAGAATAAAAGANCAGGAATAAAGCAGAGATTTTTCCAGGTACTTTTAAATAATCTTTTTTAAAAAAATACCCAAGTACAAAGAAAAGAATTATTCCCTCAAAAAAAGCCTCATATAATTGTGAAGGGTGCCTTTTGATATTATCTATTAGAACAAATTGAACTGACCAAGGAAGGTCTGTAGCTCTTCCATAAAGCTCTGAGTTTATAAAATTGGCAATTCTACCAAAAAAGATTCCAATTGGAGCAGATAGGGCAACCAAGTCTAAAAATATAAACGAATTTGTATTGTGTTTTTTTGANAACAATATTGATGCAATTATAATTCCAATTAAAGCACCATGAAATGACATTCCTCCATTCCAAACCATCAATATTTCTATAGGGTTATCTAAATAATATTTTAGATTATAAAATAAAGTATAACCAAGCCGACCTCCCAAAATCATACCTATAATGAGATAGGTTATAAAGTCATCAAATAGCTGAAGAATATGAGAGTCTTTTATTAATTTTTTTTTACAATACAGCCAACCAAGTGCAATACCCACAATATAAGCCAAAGAATACCATCTGATTTCTAATGAAAATATTTGAAACGCAACTGGGTCAAAATTATTAATAAACATTTTTAAAAAACTACGTATAAAGTATATTAATTTTATAAGCGAATATATGACAAAATCAAAATTTGTAATTGATAAATTAACAAAGCTATTTGAACAAGGGCTAATTTCTTATAAAGATTTAAGTTCTGAAATAATAAATGTTTTAAGATCTAAAAGAGAAGAGATCATTTTTAAAATGAAATTAACTAGCAAAGAAGAAATGGATATATTAATTAAAAGAGTTGAAAATTTAGAAAAAAAAATCAACAAATTTGAAAAAAAAAGTCCAAATAAAAAATCTACAAAGGTAAAAAAATCTTAACTCTAAGGCCGTTTAAAGGAGATTTATCTAATAAAATATTTCCTCCATGGGATTTGATTATGTCAGATGTAATTGACAATCCAAGACCAACACTAGATTTAGAATCCCCTCTACTTTTATCTACTTTATAAAATGGTTTGAAAACATTCTCGAACTCTTCTTTAGGAATACCGACTCCATCATCATCAATAGTAATTATTATGTTGCTGTCTTTTTTTGATAAATGAAAATTTATATTTTCAGCATATTTAATTGAATTATCAATTAAATTATTTAAAGATCTTTGTATTAAATTCTTTCTTCCATTCATGTAAACTCTTGGAATTATTTTTTTGGTTATTTTATCATTATTATAATTTTTTATTGTAGTTTCGATTAATTCTGAAATATCAAAGGTTTCATCTTTTTCTAAATATGATGAACTTGTAAACTGCAGATATTCATTAAGCATTTTTTCCATTTCATCTATATCTAAAGACATTTTTTTTGATAAATCTTTATCTTTCATAAAAGATAGCTGAAGTTTTAGTCTTGTTAAGGGTGTTCTTAAATCATGGCTTATGCCAGATAACATTTCAGATCTTTGATTGAGGTGTCTCATTATTCTTTTTCTCATTTTATCAAATTCCAAACCTGCTTGTCTGATCTCTAAGGCACCTGATGGCCTGTACTCATCAATGTTTTCTCCTTTACCAAATCTTTCTGCAGCTTTAGCCAGGTTTATAATTGGTCTAGTTTGATTTTTTAGAAATAGTATAGCTATGGTTATCATTAGTAGAGCAGGTATAGTGATCCATAACGCAAATATTCTAGCAGATGAGCTTGCAACCCTNTCTTTTGGAATAAAAAATTCAAAGTAACCCTCGTTATGTTTAATATTTATATGAATAAGCTCTTTATAACTTGTTGTATCGAACCAGAAATTTTGAGTGCCCATATTAGATTTCAGTTCTCTTCTAAGTGTTCTATCTATTGGACTAAACCATCTTTCTTTTTGAGCTTTTTCAAATAAATCATCTTTTTTAAACTGAACATTAAGATCTAAATAAATTGAGAATAAGCCTGAAAGGTCGTTATTATTATATTTTCCATTATCGTAAGCTGTTATGAATGTTTTCATCTCACCGATTAATGCTCTTGTCATACCTTTATTTGTTTTAATCCAAAGACTATCAAAAAAAACAATCGATATGACTACTTGAAGAACAATTATTGGAACTGCTACGATTAATAAAGCTCTATAAAATAATCTTTTTGGTAGTAAATTTTTTACAAAATTATTCAATCCATAAAACATAGCCAGCACCTCTTAAAGTTTGTAAGTATTTTGGATTTTTTGGGTCCATTTCAATTTTTTTTCTAAGTCTTGTAATTATCACATCTATTGACCTTTCTTTATCAAGATCAGTTAGTTTGCCAATATCCTCTCTTGAAAAGGTTTTGCCAGGATTGTTAATCATTTTTTCTAATATAATTTTTTCAGTACTATTTATTTTATATTCAATATCATTTTTTATGATTAAAAGTTTGTTAAGATCAATTTTAATATTATCAAAGGTTATAATTCTTTTTTCATCATTTCTTTTTGTTTTATTTAAAATATTTTTTATTCTTAAAATAAGTTCTTTTGGCTCAAAAGGTTTTGGTAAATAATCATCAGCACCTATCTCTAAACCTTCAACCCTATTTTCAGCTTCTCCTTTAGCCGTTAATAAAATTATAGGGGTATCAATTTTAGATTTATTTTGTTTGATAAAATCCAACCCACTTTTGCCTGTCATCATTATATCCAAAACGATTAAATCAAATTTAATTATTGAAATTTTTTCTTCTGCATTTTCTGCACTATTTGATGTAGTAACCAGAAAATTATTTTCATTTAAATATTGTTTAATTAGGGATCTAATTCCCTCATCATCATCTACAACTAAAATATGGGCTACAAAATCATTCATTAATTATTTTCTTTAAAACATTGTCAAAGTTTAAGACTTGATCTGAACTTGAATTTAAAAGAGCATTATAAATTCTTTTTTTTTGTATCGAAAATATTTCGTCAAAAATTTTTTCTCCTTTTTCATTTAAAAAAATGTGTTTTACTCTTGTGTCTTGTTGGTCTTTTTCAAAAAAAACCACATCAAGTTTAATTAAATCTTTTAAAACTCTATTTAAACTCTGCTTGGTAACCTTTAACTTCTTTAATAGATCAGAAATTGTAATCCCTTTATACATTGATAAAAGATGTAAAACTTTGTGGTGAGCTATACCTATAGAGTATTTATCNAATGTTTTCTTGGCATCTGAAAAAGACTCACGGTAACTTGTAAATAACTTTTCAATCAGCTGCTTTAACTGAGTATCCTTTAAATATAAAAGTTCTTTCATTATGGGTAAGTTATATTGACATATTATAGATACAAAGATAATTTTAGANAAAATTTAAATTATTTCATTCATGATACCATACGATAAAAGATCAGGTAAAATTTGGTTTAATGGCGAGCTCGTTGATTGGGCTGATGCTAAAATTCATGTTTTAAATCATGGCCTTCACTATGCTAGTTGTGTTTTTGAAGGTGAAAGAGTCTATGATAATTCAATTTTCAAATTAGANGAACACACATCTAGACTTTTTTATTCTGCAAAAAGAATGGGNATTAAAATTCCTTATACTGAAGAAGAAATAAATTTAGCATCAAAAAAAATAATTTCAGTTCAGGGTGTCAAAGATGGATATGTTAGACCAACAATATGGAGAGGTAGCGAGATGATGGCTATATCTGCTCAACAAACAAAAATTCATGTTGCCATAGCAACTTGGGAGTGGGGTTCATATTTTGATCCAAAACTAAAAATAGAAGGTATTAAATTGAATATATCAAATTGGAGAAGACCTGCGCCTAATACGATACCTTGGGATACAAAGCTTCTGGATTATATATGATTTGTACTTTATCAAAACATGAAGCTGAACAACAAGGCTATACAGATTCTCTAATGCTTGATCATGAAGGAAATGTTGCAGAAGCAACAGGTGCTAACATTTTTTTTAAAGATAAAAATGGAGAAATTCACACACCCATTCCAGATTCTTTTTTAGACGGCATTACAAGAAGAACGGTAATTGAAATTGCAAAATCTAAAGGAATAAAAGTCAATGAACGAAAAATTGCACCAGCTGAATTATCAAATTTTGTAGGCTGTTTTTTAACAGGTACGGCAGCAGAGGTTACGCCAGTTTCATGTATTGCTGAAAATAAGTTTAAAGTTTGCGAAACTATAATTGACTTAAATGAAAGTTACCAAGCATTAGTTAGAAAAAGAAAAGCAGCTTAGTTTTTGTTATCTTCAGATATTGCATGGTCAATGCCTTTTCTTAAATATTCATAACCAGTATACAGAGTTAAAAATGCAGAAAGCCAAAGCAGGATTATGCCAATAGTTTGAGCATTATAATCTTGAAAATTTAAAATTTTATTACCAGTTTCACCAGTTAGTAAAAGAGCTATAGCAACCATTTGTAAAAAAGTTTTTAATTTTGCTAAGTTAGTTACTGGTAATTTAATTTGTCCTCTAGCTAAAAACTCTCTTAAGCCTGAAATTAGTATTTCTCGTGTAAGTATTATAATTGCTGCAATAACCTCGTAATGTTTAATTGTTCCACTCATGACAAGCAATATAAGTGCAGTAGCAACAATAATTTTATCTGCTATAGGATCAAGTAATTCACCCAACTTAGACTCTTCACCCATCATTCTCGCCAACATTCCATCTAAAAAATCAGTAAATGAAGCAATTACAAACAATACGCATGCAGTTAAATCACCATAAAAACCAGGTAAATAAAATGCTAGAACAAAAAAAGGTACAATTATTATCCTACCTATTGTTAAAATATTTGGAATTTTTTTAAGCATAATTATTCGTGAAAAAAGTTATATATCTTTTTTGCAACTTTTTCCTCAACACCTTCAACTGATTTAATTTCATCAAAACTTGCAGATTCTACTGCTCTAGCAGAGCCAAAATGGTTCAATAGTGCTCTTTTTCTAATCGATCCAATACCATCAATTTGATCCAGCAAGGATTTTGTAATTCCTTTTGCTCTTTTTGCTCTATGAGAGGTGATGGCAAATCTATGTGCTTCATCACGTAGTCTCTGCATAAAAAATAGAGTGGGGTCATTCTTATCAAATTTAAATGATTTTCCTTTGTAAAAAAAAGTTTCATCTCCACTATTTCTTAGTTTACCTTTAGCAATGGCTATCATAGGAAGATCATGTAAACCAAATTCATCTAACACTTCTTTGGCAGATGAATATTGACCTTTACCACCATCAATTAAAATTAAATCAGGAAGAGTTAAATAATTTCCTTTTTCTAACATTGCTCTTTTAAATCTTCTCGTAAGAACTTCTTTTAACATTGCAAAATCGTCTTGTTCATTACCTTTTGTCTTAATATCAAATTTTCTATATCTTTTTTTAACAAATCCTTCATTTCCAAAAGTAATCATAGCACCCACACTATTTGTTCCTGAGATGTGACTATTATCATAAACCTCAACTAAGTTTAGGCCATTTTTAAGATCAAATTTTTTAGCAACACCCTCAAATAAATTTTTATTATTATTTGTTTCATAAATTTTTCTATTAAGTGACTCTTTGGCATTTTTTTCTGCCATAGCAATTACTTTAGCTTTAGTGCCTTTTTTTGCTACATTAATAGAAATCGCACTATTTTCTTTTTTGCTTAAAGTTTCTTCAATTAATTTTTTGTCTTCTATTTCTGTATTAATGATTATTAATTTTGGAACATTTTTATTTTCATAAAACTGCATCAAGAACGAAGACATTATTTCAGATAAGCTTTGATCAGGATCATGTTTTGGAAAATAAGCTTGGTTGCCCCAATTTTGTTTAGACCTATAAAAAAATACTTGAATACACGTTTTACCAGATTCTTTGTATGCAGCAATTACATCTGCATCAATTAAATTTGCCTCATTAATTCTTTGTGAAGATTGAATTATATTTAAAGATTTAATTCTATCTCTAAAAATAGAAGCTCTTTCAAAATCTAGCTTTTCACTAGCTTCCTCCATTTGTTTAGATAGATTTTTTTGTATATCTCTTGATTTACCCGATACAAACTGAATTGCTTGATCTACTGATTTTTTATAATCTTCTTTATCAATATAATCGACACAAGGACCAGAACATCTTTTTATCTGATAAAGAATGCAGGGTCTTTTTCTATTCTTGAACGTGCTATCATCACACAAACTCGAATTTGAAATATTTTTTGAAGCATCTTAATAGTCCAATTNGCAGTTCCTGCTGAAGCAAACGGTCCAAAGTAAAATCCTTCTTTATCCTTTTTNCCTCTATGTTTTGTAACTTGTGCCCATTGGTCTTTATTNCTGATNAAAACAAAGGGAAAAGANTTGTCATCCTTGAGCAATATATTGAATTTAGGTTTATGTTTTTTTATTAAATTAGCCTCTAAAAGTAGAGCTTCACTTTCATTGGCAGTAGTTGTTATCTCTAGCTTAAAAGTTTGAGAGAGCATTCTTGCTGTTCTAATAATATGGTTTTTTTCTGCCACATAGCTCTTCAATCTATTGGGAAGGTTTTTTGCTTTACCTACGTACAAAATCACATCTTTATGATCAAGCATTCGATAAACTCCAGGGCTTTTAGGAATTAATGGGAGCTCTTTTCTAATTACGTCTTTACCTAATTCAGAACTCTTCATGACTTCTTTTTTTGGTAATTTGGATACCAACAGAGGCACATTCTTTAATAATTTCTAATTTTTCAATTTGAAGCATAATTTTTCCAATTCGTTTATCTTTAAATAATACATCAAAAACATCTTCAGCAAGTGTTTCTAAAAAATTATAATGTTTCTTTTTTGCAAGTTTTGTAATTAATTTTACAACCTGACCATAATTAACAATTGATTTAATATCCTTATCATTTGTTGGTTTTCTATCTTCATAATCAATCTCTAAACTGAATTTTACTTTTTGAGTTTTTTCTTTTTCAAAATCATAATAACCAAGCTTTAAATCTAGAATTAACTCTTTAATAAGAATTTTTTTTTCGTAATTAAATAAACTTTTATTTTTATCTATTTTAATAATATTTAAATTAGTTTTTTTCATTCTTTTCCAATTACATCTGGTGTTTGCCAGTTTAAACTTTGTCCGCTATCTATCGCTATTACTTGACCTGTAATTGAACTGTTTTTGATAAAAAAGTCAACAGCAGAACATATATCCTGTACATTTACCTGCTGTTTTAAAGGAGTT
>JGI26088J50261_1000546_pt1 | contig 22040 bp, 26 predicted proteins | sample SaaInl1SG_22_DNA_FD_50261 | JGI IMG/M metagenome (IMG submission 50261)
AATGTTTAAAGACTATTGATAAATTTGAAGACCCCATTGTAATTGCTGCCTTAATAAAATCTTGCTCTTTTAAAGTTAAAGTTTGTACTCTTGCTATTCTTGCAAAACCAACCCATGAAGTAATTGTGAGTGCAATTAAAATATTCCAAAAACTAACCTCAAGGAATGCTGATATTGCAATAATGAGCAGAATTCCTGGAAATGCCTGAATTATTGAAATTAAATTTAAAATAAGCGATCGTAGAAACCACCTATAAAAGCCGATAACACGCCTAAAAAAGACCCAATAAAAAAAGAAATTAACGTAGCTAAAAAAACAATTTTGAATGAAGTTAAAAACCCATTTATTAATCGAATAAAAATATTTCTTCCATAGTCATCGTAGCCAAAAAAACTTGAAAAATTTGGTGTCTGGAGAATCAAATCAAAATTCATTTGATAAGGGTCCCAATCAAAATATAAATTTATTAAAGATAAAAATATAAATAATCCAGGAATCAAAAGTGATATTTTTTTAATCATTATATTTAACCCTTGAGTCGAGTAAGGGGTATAAAAATTCTAAAAGATAATTAATTGTCACATAGCTTAATGAAATAAAAAAAACTGCAGCTTGAGTTAATGGGTAGTCTCTTTGATGAATGGAATCAATTAATAACTTTCCCACTCCATCCCAACTGAAAATCATTTCCGTAATAATTGCCCCCGATAGAAGAGATCCCATCTGAAGTCCGATTACGGTGATTAAAGGCAATGTGATCAGCCTTAAAATATGAGTCATATAAATTTTAATTTCTGATAAACCTTTGGCTCTTAAGCAGATAATAACTTGCGAATCCAAAATATCGCCCACACAATCCTCAGTCATTTTTGCTAGGTATGCCATTAATCCAAGGGATAGCGTTAATCCTGGAAGAATAATAGACAATTTGCTGTCCATTCCATTTACTGGCAAAAGATGAAAGGTAAGTGAAAAAATAAGAATTAGAATAGGCGCCAATATAAAACTGGGTAATGCCAATAAAATAGGTACGCAAAAATTTAGAACTTTATTAAAAAGTGATTTTTTGAAGAAAGATGCGGCCAAACCCAATGGAACTCCGATTAATATTGCAACTGAAATCGAAAACAATGCTAGCTGGTAAGTATTAATCAAACTTGGTATTAAAAGATCATAAACTTCAGCTCCTTGATAAATCGATACACCAAAATTTAATTGCAAGAGATTAAAAATTGCTAACTTAAGCTGTTGGAAAAATGACAAATCCAAGCCAAGTGATTTTTTTAATGCATCAATATCCACAACTTGATTATTTTGACCAATTAGAAAATCAATTGGATCACCAGGTATGGTCCTAATTAAAATAAAGGTTAAAAGATAAATAATGAAAATTAAAAATAAATAATTTACAGTTTTTTTTAAAAATTTATTCATTGAAAATAATTACGCTTTCACCAACTTTTACTAGGTCAAATAGCTCGACCACATCCGCATTAGTCATTCTTATACATCCATGCGAAACAGGCTGTCCAATTCGTTCTTCATCATGAGTTCCATGAATGTAGATATATCTTTGCATAGTATCCACATTGCCAAGACGATTAATTCCAACCTCAATTCCAGACAGCCATAAAATTCGAGATAAGATTAGATCATCACTGAAGTTAGATTTAGTTTTACAATCCCACAAATCTCCAGAGAATCTTCTACCTTTAAAAACTCCATAACATGGAACCGATTTTCCAATTTTTGCTCGGATAATATGCTTCCCTGTTGGCGTACAAAAACTATTCTTCTGTTGTCCAGGTCCTTTTTTAGATGAAGATATGGAATATTTCTTTACAATCTCATCGCCAAAGATATATTCCAAAACTTGTTTTGTGATATTAATCTTTATCATTTATTTTTTTAACAAAATTTAAAGAACTCCAGCTTCCATTTTTTCTTAATTGATAATTTCCTAATGAGCGATTTGATGCAAAAAAATTACCTTCATACCATAAAGGGATCATCAATGCTTCATTAAAAATAAATTGAACCACATCATTCCAATTATTATTTTTTTCTGAACTTTCAATCATTTTATCAAGATTAATATCCTCATAATAACTCCTGTTTAATCCTTGTGGCGGAATCATCTTGGAATGAAAAATATCTTTATATATTTCAGGGGATGTTAAATTGACCCAAGTAAGTGAATACATTTCAAAATTACCTCTCTGAATATCGGAGTAAAAAGTTCCCCAATCCAAACTAATAATTTTTAAGTTTATTCCAATTTTTTCCAATTGATTTTTTAAAATAGTGGCAATTTTTATNCTAAAACTNTCAGTNGATGTTTTAAATTCAATCGTAATTGGTAANTCGACACCTGCTTCTTGAAGTAACTTTTTACTTAATTCTGGATTAAATTNATTATCATTTATCTNTACATATGACCAATGGTTACTTGTTAATAATTGATTTGCCAACTCTGTTTTTTCATTAAAAAAATAATGAATTATTTCATTTCTATTAATTCCATGAGCAATGGCCTTTCGTATTAATTTATTTTTTGTAAATTTACTCTTATGATTAAAACCAATATAAGAAATATTATTTCCTTTATTTGATTCTGTATGAACCTCCTTTTGATTTTTTAAGTATTGTAATATTGGTAATGGGATATCATTTTGAAGCATATCTATCTCATTAGTAACCAATTTTAAAGCCCTTACTGAGGGATCTTTAACCTCTATAAATTTAATTTCGACGCCATCATTTCTTTCTAAAATAAGATAAGGTTTAATAGTTTTAATTTTAAATAAATTCGAACCAATTGATTCCTTGGTGAAATTAACATGCAACTCGTTAAGATTTTTAGGTAGGATTGGAATCCTTAGTCTAAATAGAAAGTTGGGGTCAGGTCGATGAAGCTCTATATAAATTTCGTTACCAACAACTTGAATTGACTTGATTGCCCTTAAATCATTATTAAATTTTGAAACTGAATTTTCTTGATTATCTTTAATAGTAAAAAATATATCTTCAATAGTAATTGATGATTTATTCTCAAAAAATCCAGTAACGTTGTTTCGCTTTAAGATATAGGTTGATGGATTAATCATTCGTGGTTCAATATATTTTGATACCAATTGAAAATTTTCATCAATCTCAAATATCTTCTCATAGATCAGATCAATTATTTTTTCAGAGGCAGCATCTCTGCTTAATCTTGGGTCAAGATTCTGAGGTGATTGTGCTATCCCAAAATTGATAGGTTTTGAATAAATACAGGATGACGAAAATAAAATTAAAAATAAAAAAAGGAGCCGCTTACTCATTCAACTCAAACATTGAGATTGATTCAATGTGGGAAGTGTTAGGGAACATGTTCAAAATACCTGCAGATTGATAATTATAGCCTTTACTTGTAAGAATATTTGCATCCCTAGCCAGGGTTGCCGCATTACAAGAAACGTAAATTATCCTCTTAGGTCTTATGTGATCAGGCATACCTTGTATTAGAGCCATAGCTCCATCACGCGGTGGATCCAACAACCATTTATTTGCATGCTTTATAGACTCATAAAAATTTTCATCGATCTTAAATAAATCTGCAAATGTAAAAACAACATTCTTTAAATTATTATTTTTTGCATTTAATTTTCCCAGTTCAACAAGAACCTCGCTGCCTTCTATTCCTATTACATTTTTGGCATTCTGAGCAATTGGGAGCGTAAAGTTTCCAAGACCGGAAAAGAAATCAATAATAATGTCCTCATTTTTAGGTTCCAACAAATCAAGAGCTTTCTCGATCATCAATTCGTTTATAAAAGGGTTAATTTGAATAAATCCTGATGGATTAAAAGAAATTTCCAAATTTCTTTTTCTTAATATGTAAGAAACCTTTGGATTGATATTTTCAAATAACGGCTTCACAGTTTCAGGTCCTTTTGATTGAGTCCATACTTCAATCTCATTTTTTTCTTGAAAGCTTTTTAACAAAATAATATCGCTTTCGTTCAATTCCTCTAAAATACGAAAAATTAAGATATCTCTTTCTTGATTTGATGCAAACTCAATTTGGGGAAGTTTGTTATATATTGATAATTGGCGAATTAAATTTCTTAAGGGAGTGATTAGATTTGATATCTTCTCTGGTAGGACTTTGCATTCGTGCATATCCGTTAGAAAATGTGTCAATCGTTCATTAAATCCAACCAGAACTTCATCTTTCCTCGCGACATACTTAACTCTTAATCTGGCTTTATGTCGGTATCCAGTAAATTCTAAAAAAATTGGTTTAATTTTTTCATCTGGCTCAACCTGCCCCAAATTTTTAAGCGTATGAAAAAAAGATTTATTTTTAAATTCTATTTGAGACTCTTCACTGAAGTGCTGCATGGCACATCCACCACAATGATTATAATGTTTACATAGAGGGCTTACTCTGTCTGGGGATGGATTATTTATTGTAATTGCTACCAAATAAAATATTTTTTTTCTTTTTTAGAATATCAAATTCAACTTGCTCATCAAGCATGGCATTATGCAGAAATAAAACTTTATCTCCAATCTTTGCAACTCCTCTTCCATCCTGATCAATATCTACAATCTTTACAACTTCAGTCATTACTTTCCCATACCTTTTTAAATTCTAATAGATGTTCTTGTTGAATATAATCTATTTTATTCTTTATCATTTCTATTTCACGCGAATATTCTTCAAGGGTTAATTGATTCCTAATTAACCCCAACCTTAAATACACCAAGTAAGTATTTAGAACATCTGTTTCACAATAATTTCTGATCTCATCTATTTTTCCTTGTTTAAAATTATCATAGACAGCCCCTCCATCCATATCTAATTTTCCAGGAAAATTACAAAGCTTTGCTATATGATTTAATGAGGCATTTGACCTACCGCCAAACAAAGCTAAAAAATCCATAAGATCTAAATGTCGTGTATGGTAACGGTTTAAATAATTGTTGTACTTAAAGTCATTACTTTGCTCTCCCTGATCAAAATATCTCCCCGTATCAATTCCATACAAAATTGACCGATAATTTAAAACTGGGAGGTCAAAACCGGAACCGTTCCAACTTACAATAGTTGGCAGGTAACGATTTAAACCATCAAAAAAACGTTTCAATAACTCTTCCTCGCTACTCTCAACTTCGCCAAGAGACCATATTTCAAGTGATTCGCTATGTCTAAGCACACAGGAAATAGCCACAACTTTTTGGAACTGATGTGGAAAAAAATCAGTTCCTCTTTGTTGACGATAATAGTATTTGGCAATATTAACTACATCATCTTCAGAAAATTTATCATCAATTTTTAGGGTTTTTCTAAGGCCTTGAGTATCTGGGATAGTTTCAGTATCAAAGACAAGTACCGGGGAGGTAATCATGCTGATGGAAATAAACCAGTTGATAAATAACGATCCCCACGATCACATGCAATCGAGACAACATTAGCATTCAAGTCACTCTTGGCGATCATTAAAGCAACATATAGAGCACCACCTGTTGAAGCTCCTGAAAAAATTCCTTCATTAGAAGCCAACTGCCTTGCTGTCTCTTCAGCGTCACATTGAGAGACGTACTTTATTAAATCAATATTTTCATCACTAAATATTTTTGGTAAATAATCTTTTGGCCATTTGCGAATTCCAGGAATTTGTGACCCCTCTTCTGGCTGTACTCCAATTATTTGTATAGATTTATTTTGCTCTTTGAGAAATTTCGATGTTCCAACTATCGTTCCTGTCGTACCCATGCTTGATACAAAATGAGTAATTTTTTGCTGAGTATCTCGCCAAATTTCAGGTCCCGTTCCTTCGTAATGAGCTAACGGATTATCAGGATTTGCAAATTGATCAAGAATAATACCTTTCCCTTCGCGTTCAAGTTTTTCCGCAGTATCACGAGCTAACTCCATACTCCCCTCTTTGCTTGTTAGAACCAATTTAGCTCCAAATGCTCGCATGGTTTGTCGCCTTTCAATTGATTGATTTTCTGGCATTACCAAAATAATTCTATAGTCCATCATGGCAGCAACCATAGCCAAGGCAATTCCGGTATTGCCTGATGTAGCTTCAATTAAGGTATCACCCGGTTTAATATCACCTCTCAACTCTGCTCTTTTGATCATAGAAAAAGCCGGCCGATCTTTAACAGACCCTGCAGGGTTGTTACCCTCTAATTTTAAAAAAACATTACCACTTTTTTCACCTGGAAGACGCTTTAGCTTAACCAGTGGAGTATTGCCTACAAAATCTTCAATATATTTCAATTTAAAACTTCTTTCTAGAACTGTTAAAAGTAATAACTATCATCAAAATAAAAACAAAGAACCAAATCATTGACCACTCTGGTATTGAAATACCTAGAAGCTTCCAATCAATTTCAGAACAATCACCAGTTCCCCTAAAAATTAACTCAAAGGCCTCTTTTAATGGAAAATTATCAAACATATAATCCAAATCGATTCCACACTCAGCAGGTATTTCGATTATCTTTCTTTGAATAAGCACATGTCTTAAAGCAAAGATTAATCCTGAAAGATTAATACTTGCTAATAAAATAAAATCAAAAATTCGATTAACAGGCCTAAAATGTAAAAAAATAAAGGTGACACCAGAAATCAAAAATATGACTCTTTGAGTAATACACAAAGGGCAAGGCTCCAGCGAATACAGCTCTTGTATTAAAACACTTAGGACAACTAATGATAAACTAAACAAACCTAAATTTAATTTAGTATTAATGCTATGAATCGGTTTCATAATAATAAATACCCTTGTAAACTTAAGTACCATTCTACGATAAACGGACCAATTATTAAAAATTGTGATTGAAAATAATGAAAATTTAATGATTGATGAAGAAAAGATTCTTAAAGTCTCTGAAGTTAATCGAATTGTTAAGAATCTTTTACAAACTAAAATCCCTAAGTTATGGATAAGTGGAGAAATTTCAAATTTCGTTGAAGCCTCTTCGGGGCATTGGTATTTCACTTTAAAAGACAGCAATGCGCAAATAAGATGCACAATGTTTAAGGGTCAAAACTCATCAGTCACAATCAAACCAAAAGCAGGAGATAGTATTGAGGCTTTTGGGAGCATATCTTTATATGAGCCGCGGGGTGACTATCAAATCAATATAGAAAAAATTCGAGAGGCAGGTGCAGGTAACCTGTTTGAAAAATTCCTCGAATTAAAAATGAAGCTAGAAAAGCAAGGTTTATTTGATGAGTCAAGGAAGAAAATCTTACCTGAGTATCCAACAAGAGTTGGAGTAATCACATCACCATCTGGTGCAGCACTTCATGATGTTATATCTACTCTATATAAAAATAATTCCCCCATACAGACGTTTATTTATCCAACAGCAGTTCAAGGTTTGGAGGCGGCTAAAAAAATTATAAAGGCGATTGAAATTGCTAATGAAAGAATGGATGTTCAAGTCTTAATCCTATGCAGGGGGGGTGGCTCTATTGAGGATCTATGGTCATTTAACGACGAATCACTTATTTACGCCATCGCTCATTCAAAGATACCAATAATTTCAGGTGTTGGTCATGAAACTGATTTTACGCTTACGGACTTTGTATCGGACTTTCGAGCACCAACTCCTACATCGGCTGCGACCAGTATTATAGAAAAAACTACTAAATTAGAAGAATATATTGCTTATTACAAAGAAAAGCTCAATAAAAGCATAAGTTTTAGCTTAAAGAATAGCTTCCAAAAGATTGATTACTTAGAAAAGAGATTAGTTTCACCCACCAAAAAACTTGAGATACTTCAAAAACAACTAAAAACATTTTCTATCAACCTCGAATCAAAAATATCTCAATTATTTTCATCTCACACCAAACAATTAACTTTTTATAAAAAAATCATCACGCCTCCAACATCAAAATTAAGAGATATTAGTTCGCAGTTATGCAAACATAAAAAAACCTTATCATTAAAAATCAATAAAAAAATTGCCGCTGACCAACAAAAAATTAATTTTTGTGGAGAGAAATTAGAGATATTGAATCCAAACAATATAATGGCTAAGGGTTATTCTATTGTTTATAATAACGATAAAATAATTTCTAATTCTGATGAAGCTAACCTTAATGAAACATTACTCTTAAGACTCCATGAAGGAAGCATTTCTGCAATTGTGAAGGCAAAAAAATAATTTGAATACTGATAATCAAACAAAAAAACAAACAGCGGCCTTATCGCTGGGTGCGCTAGGGGTTGTATTTGGTGATATAGGAACCAGCCCTCTCTATTCGATTCGTGAAATTTTTTCTATTGGAAACAACATCCTTGAGCTAAATATTCTCAATATGCTTGGCGTGTTATCAATGATTTTTTGGTCATTAATAGCAGTAGTTTCGGTAAAGTATATAACTTTTATTATGCGAGCAAATAATAATGGGGAAGGTGGAATTATGGCATTATTAGCTCTATCTTTAAGAAATGCTAAAACAAAAAGAAAAAGATTTTTGGTTGGCTTAGTAGGGATAGTAGGTGCCTGTATGTTCTATGCGGATGGAATGATTACACCAGCCATATCTGTACTTTCTGCGGTCGAAGGAATTGAGATTGCGCTACCTGGTTTTCATCACTTTGTGATACCGATAACTCTTGGGATCATCTTCTTTTTATTCTGGTTTCAAAGCAAAGGTACAGCTTCTGTTGGCTTTCTTTTTGGCCCAGTCATGATGATTTGGTTTTCAACTCTTGCCGTGCTTGGAGTCATCAATATTATTAATGAACCGATGGTATTAAAAGCACTCAACCCATATTATGCCTATCAGTACCTTAATAATAATTTTGGTATTGCATTCATTACCATGGGAGCGATTATATTATGCGTTACTGGAGCGGAATCACTCTATGCAGACATGGGACACTTTGGCAGAGCACCAATTCGAATAACATGGTTTAGCTTTGTTTTTCCTTCCCTCACGCTGAACTATTTTGGACAAGGTGCTTTAATTCTTCAGAATGCAGAAAATATATCCAATCCATTTTATTTAATGTCACCTGAGTGGTTTACCATTCCATTGATCATACTGGCAACTGTAGCAACTATTATTGCATCACAAGCTTGTATAACCGGGGCATTTTCTGTGTCACGCCAAGCATTACAACTAGGTTTCATACCAAGAATGAGAGTAGATCACACTTCCGAAGACCAGGAGGGACAAATCTACTTACCAAGAGTAAATTTTTTATTGATGTGTGGAGTTATTGCTGTTGTTCTTATTTTTCAGAGATCCTCTAATCTTGCATCAGCCTATGGAGTAGCTATCACAATGGATATGGTAATTGCCAGTATACTCTCCATCATTGTTTTTGCTGATATCTGGAAGTCNTGGACAAAAACATTNATCATATTTGCAATATTTTTGATCATTGACTTGGTCTTCTTCTCAGCCAATATTATTAAAATTCCNAATGGNGGTTGGTTCCCGCTAGTCGTTGGAATAATTATTTTAATTTTAATGACCACATGGAGCAGAGGCAGGAGCTTGCTTTATGCCAAACTTAAAAAAGAGTCTATGCATATAGATGATTTTATAAAAGGATTTAAAAGAAACACTATAGCCCGAGTTAAAGGAATTTCTGTTTTTATGACGCCCAATGCAGAAGGAGTCCCACATGCCCTGCTTCATAATATAAAACATAATAAAGTAATTCATGAAAAAGTCGTGATCTTAACAGTTAAATTTCTAGATATTCCTCACGCCAAAAATAAGAAAATGCTAGAAATTAAAAAATTACCTAACAATTTTTATCGCGCAACCATTAATTATGGATTTAGTGATGAGCCAAATATCCCTCGGGAATTATCAAGATCAACTGAAAAAGGTTTGAATTTTGACATCATGAATACATCATATTTTATTGGCAAGGAGAGTTTGGTTATTAAAGCCGATGAAAGTATGAGTGTTATTAGAAAAAGAATCTTTTCATTTCTTTTTAACAGCGCCGAAGAAATTACAAATCAATTTAAATTACCAGTGAATCGTGTTGTAGAGCTCGGGAGTCAGAATAATTTTTAAATAATCATGAATAAAATCCTAATCTTTTTTTTCATCCTTATTTCTTCATGCACCACTACCACGCTAAAAACTGATTCTGAAGTGACAAGAAAACAGTTTGTTTTGTTGCCTGAGTTTATGGCTCTATCAATGGCAAATCAAGGTTATCAAGAGGCAAAACAAAAGGCTCAAGAAAGCAATCAATTAAATCAAGACGTATTTATGCTCAATGAGATTCGAAAAATCAGTTACCGCTTGATTGATGAAGTGAGATATTTTAGACCAGATGCTGCAAAATGGAATTGGGAAATTAATCTGCAAACTAGCGATCAAATAAACGCCTATTGCATGCCTGGAGGAAAAATAATGGTCTTCACTGGATTGTTAGACAAGGCTGCTAAAACTAATGATGAAATTGCTGCAGTTATTGGGCATGAAATAGCACACGCACTTAGGGAACATGGAAGAGAAAGAATGTCTACTGCTCTCGTGCAGCAACTAGGCATCTTGGGGTTTGCAATCTATATCAGTGATTCAACAAATAACCGTCAACTTCAAAATGCAGCGATTCAAGGTGTTGCGCTTGGAACTACTTTATTTTTTGCCTTACCTAATAGCCGTGAACAAGAACGAGAGGCAGATAAAATTGGTTTAGAACTCTCAGCTCGTTCAGGATACAACCCTCTCGCGGCGGTTAGCTTGTGGAGAAAAATGGATGAATTAAACAGCTCTGAGCCACCTGAGATATTAAGTACGCACCCCTCCAATGACAGTCGTATCAATGACTTAAAAGTTCATGCAGAGAAAATTATGTATCTTTATGAGGAAAATAAAGCTCGCTTTAATCCATGATTGCAAATTTTTTAGGTAGAATAAACCTTTTTAATTAAGCACAAGGTAATCAATGATCAACTTACAAGAAATAATTGAACAGAGTTTTGAGGACAGAGCCAATATTAACCCATCCAATGCACCTAAAGAGGTAGTTGAGTCTGTATCAGAAGTACTAAATAAATTAAATACTGGGGAATTAAGAGTAGCCTCAAGAATTAATAATTCCCAAGAATGGGAAACACACCAATGGATTAAAAAAGCAGTTTTATTATCATTTAGACTTAAAGATAATGAGCTGATGGAGGGTGGATCAACAAACTACTTTGACAAGGTCGATTCTAAATTCAGAAATTATTCAGAGCAAGACTTTAAAGAAGGTGGTTTTCGAGTTGTTCCGAATGCCGTTGCAAGACACGGAAGCTTTATTGGTAAAAATGCCGTTTTAATGCCTTCATATGTAAATATTGGAGCGTATGTTGGCGAAGGCACAATGGTTGATACATGGGCAACTGTGGGATCATGTGCGCAAATTGGAAAAAATGTTCACCTTTCAGGAGGTGTTGGTATTGGCGGTGTTCTTGAGCCAATTCAAGCAGGGCCTACAATTATTGGAGATAATTGCTTTATAGGAGCCAGAAGTGAAGTTGTTGAAGGTGTGGTTGTTGAAGATAATGTGGTAATTTCAATGGGAGTATATATTGGCCAATCCACCAAAATTTATGATCGAGAAACTGGAGAAGTTACGTACGGCCGAATTCCTAAAGGCTCAGTGGTAGTATCCGGGAATCTTCCATCTAAAGATGGTTTGTACAGTTTATATTGTGCTGTCATTGTAAAAAAAGTTGATGAAAAAACATTAGGAAAGGTTGGAATCAATGAGCTTTTAAGAGGTGTTTAATTGTATCAGCTCTTTGGAATAAAAAATTGCAATACCGTATCCAAAGCTATCAAGTGGCTTGAGGAAAAAAATATTGAATTTGATTTTGTTGATGTAAAGAAAAATCTTTCATCTAACCAGATTAATTCTTGGTTTAAAAATTTACCGAAGCCACTCGAAAGTATTATGTTTGTTAATCAAAGAGGGATTACTTGGAGAAGTTTCTCAGAAGAGGAAAAACTACTTATCAATAGTGAGTCTGGTATCATCGAAATTATATTAAAAAAACCTTCTGTTATGAAAAGACCCGTCTTAACTGAAAATGGTTTGGTTAAGTTACTAGGGTTTGATGAAGCACTTTACAAGAAAGAGTTTAATGAATAAGTCCCTTAATTTAGCTAAAAAATTAATTGAAATTGAATCCATCACACCAAACGATAATGGTTGTCAGTCAATATTTATTGAAGAGCTAAAAGACTATGGTTTTGAATTTCATAAATTTGATAGCAATGGTGTATCAAACCTTTATGCAAAAAAAGGCAATGCCTCTCCACTTGTAATTTTTGCCGGACATACTGATGTTGTTCCAACCGGGCCGATTGAAAAATGGAATTCAGACCCCTTTAAAGCAACAGAAAAAGATGGTGAGTTGTTCGGGCGTGGTTCAGCAGATATGAAAGCATCACTTGCTTGTTTTATAGTAGCTATTCAAGAATTTCTTGATGAGAATAATGATCATGATGGTTCTATTGGATTATTTATTACATCAGATGAGGAGGGAGTAGCTACCGATGGAACGAAAAAAATCGTTGAAAATTTTCTTCACAATGAACAAGAAGTCGATTTTTGTATCGTGGGAGAACCGACAAGTGCTACTACCTTTGGTGACACAATAAAAAATGGAAGACGTGGCTCACTATCTGCAACACTTGTTGTTAAAGGGATCCAAGGGCATATTGCATACCCTCATCTAATTGATAACCCAATCCATCGAGTTTCATCAATTATTGATGAAATAAAAAAAATATCCTGGGATGAAGGAAATAAGTACTTTCCCAAAACCTCATGGCAAGTATCAAATATTAATGGTGGCACAGGTGCAACTAATGTTGTCCCTGGACAAGTTGAAGTAAAATTTAATTTTCGACATTCAACTGAATGCACTCCTAATCAGCTAAAAGAGGATGTAACCAATGTTGTAAAAAAACATGCTGAGGATTATGAAATACATTGGGACATCCCTAGTGAGCCATATTTAACTGAAAAAGGTTTTTTAACTGAAGTCCTCTCACAGTCAATCGAGAGTGTTATTGGCATTACCCCTGAAGTTTCAACTACTGGCGGAACTTCTGATGGAAGATTTATTGCAAAAATTTGTAAACAAGTTGTTGAATTTGGACCCATTAATGAATCAATCCATAAAATTAATGAGCACGTTAATATAAACAATATTGCCCAGTTAAAAGATATTTACAAATTAACTTTAAAAAATTTACTGGCCCGTAGCGACGAGAGTTAATTGAGACTAAGAGCCTTAATTGATCGAATTTCAATGGATTTTGAAAACTCTGACATTTTTTTTGGTCACGGTACTTTTAACGCATTCGATGAAGCAGTATGGCTTGTATCAAGCACATTGAATATTCCTTTCTCTTCTATCAACTCAGACCTTGAACGAGTCATTACAGACGCTGATATTAAAAAAATTGATCAACTTAAATCTATAAGAATAAATCAAAAAATTCCACTAGCTTATATCCTTAAGGAGGCATGGCTTAAGGGTTATAATTTTTATGTTGATGAAAGAGTCATTATTCCCCGGTCTATAATAGCAGACCTAATTGATGAAGATTTTTATCCTTGGATCGAGTCTATGACCAGAACAGAATCAGTTTTAGATTTATGTTGTGGGTCAGGATGCCTTGGAATCTTGATGAGCCTCAACTATAAAAATATTCAGGTAGATGTTGCAGATATTTCTGATTCAGCCATAGCTGTTGCTAAAATTAATATAAAAAAATACAACCTAGAGCAAAAGGTTACAGCGATACATACAGATTTATTTTCTAATATTAAAAATAAAAAGTATGATTTAATTCTTACCAACCCACCATATGTGAATGCTAAATCTATGCAAGATCTTCCTGCTGAGTATCAAAAAGAACCAAAACTTGCCCTCGCAAGTGGGGAAGATGGTTTAGATTTAACCAGAAAAATTATCACCGAATCAAAGAGCTACCTTAATGATGGCGGTAAAATATTCATTGAAATTGGACATAACAGGGATAGAGTTGATGAAGTTTTTAAAGACCTAAATATATGGTGGGTAGATACAGGATCGAGCTCTGATTATATTTTTATGATTAACAAAGAAGATTTGCCTAATTAATTCCAAGACCTTTTAAAAGCTTTTCCACATCTTTTGTTTCAAGCTCTTTATACTGACCTCGTTTCAGATAAGATGGCAAGACAAACTGTCCATACCTTGTTCTAATAAGACGGCTTACTTTTAAATCTTGAGACTCAATTATTCTTCTTACCTCACGATTTCTTCCTTCCCGCAAAACCATTCGATACCACTGATTCGCTCCCTCTCCGCCAGTATGCTCAAATAAATCAACTTTTGCTATACCATCACTCAAATGCACGCCTTTTTGGATTTTATGAATTACCTCATCATTAACATTTCCGAGAACGCGAACCGAATATTCACGATCAATTTCATACCTTGGATGCATCATATGATTAGCTAACTTACCATCATTGGTGATCAATAATAAACCAGATGTATTGATATCCAAACGGCCAATAGAAATCCATTTGCTATTTTTTATTTTAGGTAAAGACTGAAAGACTGTTTTTTGATGCTTGGGGTCAGAATGTGAAACTATTTCGCCATCTGGCTTATGATAAATAAGAACTCTGGTCTCAAAACTTTGTATGTTTTTAAGAAAAATTCTTTTACCATTTATATGAATAAGTTCTTGTCCACTAATTAATTGACCTAGTTCAGCTAATTGTTTATTGACAGTTATTTTATTTTGACGAATTAACTCCTCGATAGACCTTCGAGATCCAATACCATGATTTGCGAGCACTTTTTGAATACGTTCCTTTTCTGGTAGGAAAGAGTTATCCTTATTCTTCATAACTTTCTTGATCCGTGTTTTTCTGGTCCTCGGATTTTTTAACAACTGAATTTACCAATACTTGAGTNTCCGATAAATCTAGATTTAATTGTTCTTCAAATTTTTGAATATCAGGCAGNTCTGAAAGATCTTTTAACCCAAAGTCATTTAAAAAATGCTTTGTAGTTCCATATAANGATGGTCTACCTGGTGTTTCCTTGACACCAATAATATCAATCCACTCACGCTCACTTAACTGCCTTATNGCATTAGGATTNAATGCCACACCCCTAATACTTTCAATATCGCCTCTGGTAACTGGCTGCCTGTATGCAATAATTGCTAAGACTTCTAATACAGCCCTTGAATATTTGGGTGCTCGATCAGGGTTCATTCGCATCAAATGTTCAGTAAATTTAACCTTAGCCTCAAATCGATAGCCAGATGCAACTTCTACTAAATCTAACGTTTTATCTTTCCAGTCAATCATAAGCTCATCAATAATCATTCTTATGGTCGATCGATCAATCTTTTCTTCGAAAAGCTTTTGAAGTTCATCAATAGATAAGGGTTTTGAAGAGGTAAGAAGTGCTGCCTCTATAACTTCTTTTAATTTAATTATTTCTTCCATATTAAATTTTTGTTAAATATATTTTTGAATTGTTTCCTTGTTGAAAAATTTTAATCATCATTTCCTTTGATAACTCTAAAATTGCTAAAAAACATACAACTAATTTTTGTATAGGCTGCTCATCCTTGAGAAATAAATCCTCAAATAAAACTTGCTCCTCATTTTCCAATTTTCTTAAAATAGATGACATGTGCTCTCTCACGGAAAGTTCAGAACGATCAATTTGGTGGCTACTGAACTGACTAGCTCTTTTTACTACGTTGTGCCAAGCATCAAAAATATCATCAATTGAAACCTCAGGAAAAGAGGTCTTTACCACCTTATGAAAATAATTTTCGGTGGCAAATCTATCATGACCTAATTGTGGGATTTCATTAAGATTTAGCGAAGCCTCTTTAATTAACTCGTATTCAATTAACTTACGCACCAATTCAGACCTTGGGTCATCACCCTCCTCCTCTGCTGCTTCAGGTTTTGGCACAAGCATTCTCGACTTAATTTCAATTAACATCGCCGTCATTAATAAATAATCTGCTGCTAATTCTAATTTAACCTGCTTCATTTTGTCGACATATGCCATATACTGGTTGGTTAAATCCAACATTGGTATATTTAATATATCCAAATTATTTTTTCTAATTAAATACAATAGGAGATCCAGAGGCCCCTCAAAAGATTCCAAATACACTTCCAAAGCATCTGGAGGTATATATAAATCCTGAGGAAATTCAGCAATAAGTTCTCCATGAATTTTAGCTTGCAAGTTAGGGTTAATCGATAAGTTTTCCACTAAAAATTTAACCCCATAGCCTCTCGAACTTCTCTCATGGTTTCTCGAGCTAACTTTCTCGCCTTCTCTGAGCCCTCAGCCACTACACTTTTTACCAAATCAGGATTTTCAACATAATGAATGGCTCGTTCTTGAATGGGTTTTAATTCTTTAGTTACCTCATCAATAATTGGCTGTTTACATTCAATACATCCAATACCAGCAGTAGTACACCCTTTTCTTGACCATAATTGAACCTCTTCAGTTGAATATACTTGATGCAATTGCCATACAGGGCATTTATTAGGATCGCCAGGATCTGTCCGTCTGACTCTAGCAGGATCGGTTGGCATTGTTTTAATTTTTTTCTCAACGCTTTCTTTTGACTCTCTTAAAGCAATAGTATTGTTGTAGGATTTGGACATTTTTTGTCCATCTAAACCAATCATCTTTGAGGCTGGAGCCAGCTTATACTCAGGTTCGAGTAATATTATCTTTCCGCCTCCTTCTAAATAGCCCAATAATCTTTCTTTATCNCCCAAACTTAACCCTTGATGATCATCAATTAAGGATTGTCCAGACTCTAAAGCTTGATCATCACCTTCTTCTTGGTAAGTNCTTTTTAGCTCATAATAAAGCTTACTTTTCTTTGAACCTAATTTTTTTATTGCTTCTTGTGCTTTTTCTTCATACCCAGCTTCTTTTCCATACAAATGATTAAAACGCCGGGCAACCTCTCTTGTGAATTCAACGTGTGGAACCTGATCCTCACCAACAGGAACTTGAGTTGCTTTATAAATTAATATGTCAGCGCTTTGCAATAAAGGGTATCCCAAAAATCCATAGGTAGAAAGATCCTTAGCACTTAACTTTTCTTGCTGATCTTTGTAGGTAGGGACACGCTCAAGCCATCCCAGAGGAGTAATCATACTTAACAAGGTATGTAATTCGGCATGCTCTGGAACATGAGATTGGATAAAAACAGTTGCGTGAGAAGGGTCAACTCCAGCAGCAAGCCAGTCAATAACCATTTCCCAGACATTTTCTTCAATAACTTCAGGTGAATCATAATGTGTGGTTAGTGCATGCCAGTCTGCAACAAAGAAAAAACATTCACATTCATGTTGAAGTTGAATCCAATTTTTTAAAACACCGTTATAGTGACCTAAATGAAGGTTGCCCGTAGGCCTCATTCCAGAAACAATTCGCTCAATTGCCATTACACTTCCATAATTTATTTATAAAAAAATACCTGCTAACAACCCCTGAAACAGTCGAATTAAAGGTAATAATATTGTTGATAGTAGGCCGCTCATAATTAAAAAAAGTAGAAAAAACATACCGTATCTTTCCATTCCTGCTAGCTTAAATGACCAAGGGTTAGGGAGTAAGCTGATCGCGACCCTACCTCCGTCCAGAGGAGGAATGGGCAGGAGATTTAAAAGCATTAACACCAAATTGATCATAACACCTACCTGGCACATTCCTAGAAGAAAAATTGATCCCGATATCTTTTGAGATAAAGCTAATAATATTGTCCACAAGATAGCCATTATAAAATTAGATGCAGGTCCAGCCAATGCAACCCAAAGCATATTTTTTTTTGGATTTTTAAGATTTGAAAAATTTACCGGAACAGGCTTTGCCCATCCGAACAAAAAAGGCGCACCTAACAGCAAGAGTGCTCCAGGAATTAAAACTGTTCCTATAGGATCTATGTGTTTTGTTGGATTTAGAGTGATCCTGCCTAAGAAAAAGGCTGTCTTATCCCCAAAATACTTAGCCGCATAGCCATGAGCTGCCTCATGAACAGTAATTGCCAACAACACTGGGATAATAGAAATTGTAAAGTATTGAATTGTGTTTAATTCCATATGCTTATTATACCAATACCTTTTCTAAAAATTTTCCCAAATTGGAACGGTATTTTTGGGAAGTTCATGTAATGGACCTAAATCTCTATGTGAAACTCCGTGTCCATGAAAATCAGACCCAACAGACGCATACAATTCATGTTTTTCTGAATAAGCTGCGAAGTAATCTACTTGATTCATACTTTGGCTACCTGAAATGACTTCTATTCCAGCACCGCCCATACTTTTAAACTCNTCAAAAAATTGTGGATAGAGCTTACTTCCCATGTCATAGCGTCCTGGATGAGCTATTACCGNCATTCCTCCAGCANCCCTTATCCAGCTTGTAGCTTCCTCCATGCTTGCCCAGTCATGNTCNACATACCCAGGCTTGCCTTTAGTCATAAATTTGTTAAAAACACTTTTTATATTCTTAGAGTAGCCTTGAGATACTAAAAAATGTGCAAAATGAACTCTACCAATAACCTGATGTGAAGCAAATGACTTCGCTCCTTCATAAGCATTCGGTATTCCGACCATTGCTAAACCATAAGCAATCTTTTTTGCTCGCTCAACCCTTCCTTCTCTTATAGACTTGAGACCTTTTATTAAATTATCATTATTTGAATCGAAATTAAGCCCGAGCATATGAATAGTCCTTGATCTCCATGTAACTGAGATCTCTACGCCATTGATAAAATGAATTCCTAGGGCTTGTGCCTTATTTCTTGCTTCATCTAAACCAGAAATATCATCATGATCTGTTAAAGCAATCATATTAACTTTCTTTTCTTTTGCGTATGAAATTAATTCTTCAGGCTTTAAAATACCATCAGATACGTTAGAATGTGAGTGCAAATCAACTATATACATATGACTTAAATGTACTATAGTTTATATCAACTGTCAGTTATTAAATTATGAAATTTTTTTTAGACCTACTACCCGTTATTGTTTTTTTTACAATTTATAAAGTTTCAAATATTTTTTTGGCAACTTTTGGTGCAATTGTAGTAAGCATTGTTTTGCTTATTGGATCTTATCTCATTAATAAAAAAATAGAAAAAATGATGTTAGTCAATACCCTCCTTATCAGCATACTTGGGGGACTGACTATTATCCTTAAAGACAATACTTTTATAATGTGGAAACCAACAGCCATATATTGGCTACTCGCTCTTGCTCTGTTAATAAGTAATTACGTTTTTAAAAAAAATTTAATGGAAAGAATGATGAGCCATCAAGTAAAATTGAATCAAAAAATATGGTCAAAGATAAATTTAAATACATCATTTTTTATGATCTTTCTTGGTATTTTAAATTTGTATGTTGCATTCAATTTTAATGAAGATACTTGGGTTAATTTTAAGCTATTTGGCATCACTTCTTTATTACTGATATTTGTTTTTTATATAGGACTGATTATTGCAAAGGAAAATCAATAATGTGGTATTGCATTTACAGTAAAGATAACAAAGATTGTTTAGAACAAAGACTCACTGCGCGACCTGAGCATATAAAAAGACTGCAAGAACTTCAAAATAAAGGAAGGCTATTGCTTGCCGGCCCACTTCCTGCAATTGATAATATCGATCCAGGACCAAATGGTTATCTTGGAAGTTTAATTGTTGCTGAATTTGAGTCACTGGAAGAGGCAAAAATTTGGGCAAATAATGACCCCTATTTAAAATCTGGAGTTTACGAAAATTCCGAAGTCAGTCCTTTTAAGAAAGTTTTACCCTAAATTATTATGATCGACGAAATAAAATCCAGACTTTCAATACTGGAACCCATTAAGTTAGAAATTACAGATGACTCTCATCATCATGCAGGCCATGCTGGTAATAATGGTGGAGGTCATTTCTCTATCGTGATTTCTAGTAATTTTTTTGAGTATAAATCAAGTCTTGAAAGACACAGAATGGTTTATGACCCCCTTAAAGATTTGATACCAAATAAAATTCATGCTCTTCAAATTAAGACTGAAACTCCATGAATACCAAATTTTCTTTTTTGCTTATTATTTTCTTTATTTGCTGCAGATCATTTGCTGAAGTGAATATTTATGTAAATGAGTCGGTTATAAATAATGAGCTAATAAATTATATTAAAGGTGAACTTGAAATTCAGGGAAAAGAGGTATCTGATGAAATGAAAACAAACATCAAAGACAGGTTGATTGAGCTTGAAGTTATCACCCAAAAGGCGGTTGAAGATGGGATAACAAATGAATCTAAGTTTCTTTCAAAAGTTGAATTAACCTACATGGAGATGGCTTATACAGAATACCTCAAAGATTTTTTAAAAAAAAATCCAATTGAAGAGGAAGAAATTAAAAAAACTTATTCTTCTTATGTAAAAAATTTTAAGGATATTGAATTTAATGGGAAGCATATTTTGGTTAAATCCAAGAATGAGGCCAACCAAATTTATAAAAGAATTCAAGCTGGAGAAGAATTTCAAGAGCTAGCTAAAAACTTGTCTTTGGACAAATCGTCCAAGGATAATGGTGGAGAGCTTGGATGGTTCAGTAAAAAAGATATGGTTGATGGAATCATAGTCCAAGCGGAACAGATTGAATTAAACAAATTAAGTGACCCTTTTCAAACTCAATTTGGATGGCATCTTTTAGTTATCGCCGAAAAACGAAAACTCAAAGCTCCTGAATTAAAAGATATACGAAAAAAAATTATTGAAAAGGCTCAGAAAACAAAACTAAAAAAACATATCGATGAGCTAAAGCGAGAGGCAAATATTGAAAAATAAAACTCTAGCTGATATCGGGATAAACCAGAGCGCAAAGATTATATTAATCGATCACGATGAAACCTTTGTAACAAGACTTAATGCTTTGGGCATGAAAAAAAATAAAATTGCTACAATTATCCATAAAAGAACCAATGGGCCTCTCTACATCAGAATCAGCACCACGAGCTTTATGATTAGAGCCGTTGACGCAAAACGAATTAAAGTTGAATCTTTATGAAAAAAATTGCTTTAATAGGAATGCCAAACTCAGGTAAGTCAACCTTTTTTAATTCGATCAGTGGCGCATCAGCAAAAGTAGCAAACTGGCCAGGGGCTACGGTTGATATTCAGTCAGTCAAAACAATGATAAACGGTGAGCTATCAGAGCTTATTGACCTTCCTGGAATTTATTCTCTGAAAGCGTCAAGTGATGATGAAGTTGTTGTTATGAATTATTTAGATAACAATCAAGTGGATGAAATATATTACATATTGAACTCAACTCAAATTGATCGCCAGCTAATGTTAGCCAACACACTTATTGAATTGGGCTATAAATTAAGAATTTTATGCAACATGGCGGATGAAGCCCACTCCCTATCAATAAAAATTGATCACAAAGGTCTTGAAAGACGACTAGGTGTCCCTGTTCACGAAATAAGCGCAAAATATCATAAAGGATATGAGTTTTTAGCCCAAAAAAAAACAAAGTCTGTAATTTTAAAAAAGTTTATTCCTATTGAAGATGCCGAATTAAAACAATTTATCTCTTATCCCAAGGTTTTAAACTCCAAGATAACTTCGATTCTTGATAATCTAATGCTTCACCCGGTGGCAGGTCTCCCATTTTTCTTTATTTTATTATTTTTATTATTTCAATTTATTTATGGAATTGCAGAGCCCATACAAGACAAACTCAATTTATTATTTGACTGGTTTGGAATATACACGCAGCAGAAAATTTCTTATCATTTACCCGAAACCTTGAATTCATTTATTTTTGATGGGATCTACTTGGGTGTCACTACAATTTTAAGCTTTGTACCAGTAATAATTATTTTTTTTATTGTGATGTCATTTGTCGAGGACAGCGGTTACTTATCTAGATCGGCATTTATCATGGATAAATTCATGGAGAAAATTGGGCTTGATGGTCGAGG
>JGI26088J50261_1000547_pt1 | contig 22018 bp, 10 predicted proteins | sample SaaInl1SG_22_DNA_FD_50261 | JGI IMG/M metagenome (IMG submission 50261)
TAAGATTGATGAAAATGGAAACCTAAAATGGAACGCCCCAAAAGGAAATTGGACCATTTTACGATTAGGAATGTCACCTACAGGAACTAAAAATGCACCTGCTGCACCACAAGGTGTGGGTTATGAAATTGATAAAATGAATGGCGAATTGGTGCAATATCACTTTGATAATTTTGTAGGCGAATTGTTAAAACGAATTCCAGAAGAAAGTAAATCTGCGTTTAAATACGTCATTGCAGATAGTTACGAAATGGGTTCTCAAAACTGGACGGATCATTACGAAGTAAAATTCCAAGAAAAATATGGTTACAATCCCATAAAATATTTGCCAGTTTTATCGGGTAGAATTGTGGGAAGTGTTGAAGAATCTGAGCGTTTTCTTTGGGATTTAAGACGTTCTATTGCTGATGATGTTGCTTATGAATATGTAGGCGCATTAAAAAAAGCAAGTAATAAACACAATTTAAAAACTTGGTTAGAAAACTACGGTCATTGGGGCTTTCCAAGCGAATTTATGATGTATGGTGGGCAATCTGATTTAATTGCTGGCGAATTTTGGAACGAAGGTACTTTGGGTAATATAGAATGTAAAGCATCATCATCAACAGCACATACCTATGGCAAACCTATAATTTCTGCAGAAGCGTTTACATCTGCCAGAAAAACGTATTTGAGGCATCCAGCAATGTTGAAAAAAAGAGGAGATTGGGCATTAACAGAAGGGGTCAATCATTTTGTGCTGCACTTGTATATTCAACAACCAGATGATAATCGAAAACCAGGAATGAACGCTTGGTTTGGAACAGAATTCAATCGTCATAATACGTGGTTTAGTAAAGCAGATTCCTATTTTAATTATTTACGTCGTTGTCAGCATTTGCTTCAGCAAGGTAAATATGTAGCAGATGTCTGTTATTTTATTGGAGAAGATGCACCTATAATGACAGGAGGTAGAGTTCCAGAAATTCCAAAAGGCTATTCGTATGATTATATCAATGCCGAAGTAATTTTAAGTCGGTTATCTGTAAAAGATGGACGATTTGTATTACCAGATGGTATGTCTTACAAAGTAATGGTATTGCCACCGTTTAAAACAATGCGACCTGAATTGCTAAAAAAGATAGAGGAATTAATACAACAAGGTGGAATTATTTTAGGGCCAAAACCAGAAAAATCACCAAGTTTAGAAAATTATCCTGCAAGTGATGACATCGTGAAAACCATCGCCAATAAAATGTGGGATGGAAATTACGAAAGTGGTAAAATGACTAAAAAATACGGAGAAGGAAAACTATTTGATGGTTACGAATTATCACAACTTTTTGAAACACTTAACCTATCAAAAGATTTTGAAGTTCCTGATGCTGCACCTGTGTTATGGACGCACAGAAATACTCCAGAAATGGATATCTACTTTATTACCAATCAAAGTAATAAGAAAATCGAATTATCTCCAGTGTTTAGAGTAGATAAAAATGTAAAACCACAATTGTGGGATGCAGTTTCCGGAGAAATTAGAGCTTTACCAGATTTTGAAGTAACTGAAACAGGAATAAAAGTACCTTTAAAAATGGAAGCTGCTCAGAGTTGGTTTGTTGTTTTTACTAAAGAAAATGAATCACTTACAAAACCAATGAATTCTAAAAACTTTCCAAGTTTTGAAAAAATAATTAACTTAAAAGCGCCATTTACTGTAGATTTTTCAAATAAAGAAATTGGTCCAAAAGAACCAGTTATTTTTAATAGTTTAGAAGATTGGTCAACTTCAGAAAATGAACAAATAAAATATTACTCAGGCTCCGCAAATTATACCACAACTTTTAACGTGGATAAACTTCCAGAAAACCAAGAGGTTTATATCAACTTAGGAAAGATTTCTGTAATGGCGAAAGTAAAATTGAATGGAAAAGATGTTGGAGGTGTTTGGATAGCCCCTTATCGTTTAAACATATCAAAGGCGATTAAGAAAGGAGAAAATAAATTAGAAATTGAAGTCGTTAATCTTTGGAGAAATCAATTAATTAAAGACAAACAAAGACCAGAAGAAGAAAAATATACTTGGTTGGTGACAGACGATATCAAATCGAAATCAAAACTCCAACCTTCAGGATTATTGGGACCAGTTATTATTGAAACCATTATAAACAATAAATAAGATAGACAATTATAAAATTATATTTTCAACATTATTATAGAGGCAAATAAAAAATCTTTATCAATTAAAAGATACGAATTAGAAAATAAATGAGTAATTGAAGTCATATTGAAGTCATTAATTTATGTTGAAATAATAAAAACGTAATAAACGAAATTTTATTAAGAATATAGAATAAGATTAGGATGAATAAACTAAATGTAAAAATGAATGTGTCGGTAAAACTAATTGTTTTTGGATTGATTTTATGCAGTGTTTTTTCCTGTAAAACCGAACAAAAAAAAGCAATAGTAAAAACCAAACCTAATCTACTATTCATTTTTGCAGACCAGTATCGTCAAGCTTCGTTAGGATTTCTAAAAGAAGACCCAGTACATACACCCAATTTAGACCAATTGGCAAAAGAAGGGGTGTTTTTTAGTGAAGCTGTTTCAAACAATCCTTTATGCAGTCCATATAGAGCAATGTTAATGACAGGACGTTATTCTTTATCGACAGGAGTTGTAGAAAATTGCAATTCTCAGAGAACAGCCTTAGGAAATTATTTAAAGAAAGATGAGATTTGTATATCTGATGTTTTGGTTGATAATGGATACAGTGCAGGTTATGTTGGTAAATGGCATTTAGATGGACCAGAACCTACACCTCCAGAGGTGAAACGTGTTTGGGATACGTGGTGCCCACCAGATCAAAGACACGGCTTTTCATTTTGGTACGCTTACGGAACTCACAATAGACATAATGTACCTTATTATTGGACAACCAATGCTAAAGAAGATGAAAAAACATACATCAAAAAATGGTCTGCAGAACACGAAGCTGATGTTATCATCGATTACCTTAAAAATAATGAAAAGCAACGAACAGACGATGAGCCTTTTGCCCTATTTTGGTCTATAAACCCACCACATACACCTTTTAAACAAGTGCCAGAACGTTATCGAAAACGTTATGAGGGTATGGATTTTAAAGATGTGCTAAACCGACCAAATGTGCAATTTAATGACAATTATGAATTAAAAAGAGGAGATCACGGAGTAGAAAAAAGATTAGACCAAGCTACCGATTATTTTGCGTCTGTTAATGGGGTAGACGATCAAATTGGACGTGTCATTTCAAAACTAAAAGAAGCAGGATTATATGAAAACACTATTATAGTATTTTCTGCAGATCACGGAGAAATGTTAGGCAGCCAAGGCTTAATGCATAAAAATGTATGGTTTAAAGAAGCGTATAAAATTCCTTTGATTGTGCATTATCCAAAAAAGGTAAAACCAAAAACCGATGATATTTTATTAAGTGTTCCCGATTATATGCCAACACTATTAGGGTTAATGGGATTGGAAACTAAAATACCAGATGTGGTTGAAGGTGAAAATTATGCCGATTTATTTTTTGATGAACCTGTAAATCGTCCAGAAAAGCAATTGTATTTCGGGGGAAAAAGTTTTGCTTCTAAAGGCGATGCTCGAGGTTTTAGAACCAAAGACTTCACGTATGCTTTAGTAAAACACGAAAGTGGCGAAAAATTCCATTATTTATATCATGATGCAGAAGACCCTTATCAAATGAAAAATATTTGGGGAGAAGATCCTGCTTTAGATAATAAAATGAAAACGGAGTTGGCAGAATTACTAACTTCTATGAACGATCCTTGGTAAAAAAATAATATGAAAACAAATAGACGCAATTTTATAAAAAGTATGTCAGCATTGGGTATTGTAGGTGCAACATATCCATTGTTTTCTGCTTGTGCAGGAAAAAATGGAAACGAATATTTAAATGAAAAAATTACAAAAATTGAAATATTTCGATATGATATTAACATACCTCGTTATTTTTCTTGGGGAACTTGGCATAACCGTCAGCATTTATTTATTAAAATTTCAGCTGGAGATTTTTATGGGTGGACAGAAACACCAGCTTCAAAAAACAATCCAGATTTTAAACCAACAGCTTGGGTTGATTATTTAAAGCAGTTTAAAGGATTAACTTTAGGTGAAGCTCAAAAATTATTGGCGTCAGAACAAGTGTTAGGTTCAAAACGCTCTTTAAAAATGCTAGAATCTTTAGATATGGCGCTTTTAGATGTATCAGGCCGATTGCAAAACAAATCTGCTGTTGAACTACTAGGTTTAACAGGTACAAATCCAGTTCCAGGATTGTATTGCATACTAGATAAAGACGAGAAAAAAGTTAAAGCAGAAGCCGAAAAAAGTATTGAACAAAACCTTGGTCATCATATGAAATTTAAAATGTATGGTGATGAAAACGTAGATATGAAGTTACTAAAAACTATCAGAGATGTTTTGGGCGATGAAGCAGTGGTGATTTCAGATGTCAATAAAGGCTATAAAAAGTGGCAATCTTTAGATGAATTAAAAGCCATTCTAGATCGTTTTAAAGCTAATGGACTAAATGCTATTGAAGACCCTGCACATTTAAAAACAAAGCAATGGATTCAGTTGCAAGAAATGGTGGGTGATTTAACTTTAATTCCAGATGCGCCTATGCGTCCTGCCTGGAAAGGCATCAATACCATGCAAAAAGGAATGGGACGCATTTACAACTTGCACCCATCTACGATGGGAAGTTTAACCCACACAGTAAAATTAGCGCAAAAAGTAAAAAGCATAGGTGCAAAAGTAATGATAGGAGACGATAGTTTGGTTGGTCCAGCTTGTTCTGCGTGGCAACAAATAGCAATAGGCTTTGGAGCCACTTGGGTAGAAGCGATTGAGAAAAAAGAAGATTCTAAAATCTATTTAGAATGTTTGCAAAGCGCAGCTACAAAAAAGGAATCTAATGGATATTATTCCTTTAAACCAGCACCAGGTTTTGGACTAGAAATAGATACCAATCGTTTAAAAAAAATAAATGAATTGTATATAGAAGTTTAGAAAATAAATAAAATAATGATAAAAGTAGGATTATTTGGTATTGGTTTAGATACCTATTGGCCGCAATTTGAAGGACTGCTAGAACGTTTGGAAGGCTACCAACAACATATTGCCACCAAAATGGTAGAGTTTGGAGCAGAAGTTGTCAATGTTGGTTTGATAGATTCTCCTGTGGTTGCAAGGGAAAAAGCGGAGGTGCTAAAAAAAGAAGATGTAGATATCTTGTTTTTATACATCTCAACGTATGCCTTGTCATCAACAGTATTACCTGTAGTACAAAAGGTAAAATGCCCAATAATTATATTAAATATACAACCAGTTGCAGCTATAGATTATGAGCGTTTTAATGCTTTAGGAGATCGTGGTAAAATGACAGGAGAATGGTTGGCGCATTGTCAAGCTTGTTCAGTTCCAGAATTTGCGAATGTATTTAATCGTGCAGGAATTGATTATGAATTTGTTACAGGCTATTTAGGAGAACAAGTTGTTTGGGATGATATTCAAGATTGGATTGATGCTGCCAAAGTTGCATCCATAATGCAAAATAATCGATTGGGAGTTTTAGGGCATTATTATGCAGGAATGTTGGATGTATATTCTGATTTAACCAAACAATCTTCTGCTTTTGGTACTCACATAGAAATTGTTGAAATGTGTGAAGTAAAAAAATATAGAGATGCTGTTACAGCATCAGAAATAGAAGAAAAAATATTAGAATTTAATAACGTATTTGAGNTTGTTAACGCTTGTGAAGAAGCTGAAATTATTCGCGCAGCAAAAACATCTATAGCTTTAGANAAATTGGTAGGAAATCACGATTTAGGTTCTTTAGCCTATTATTATGAAGGAGAAAATGCCAATGAATACGAAAATATTGTGACATCAGTAATTGCAGGAAATACTTTACTAACAGGAAAAAATGTACCTGTTGCAGGAGAATATGAAGTAAAGAATGCCCAAGCCATGAAAATTATGGATGCTTTTGGTGTTGGAGGTTCGTTTTCTGAATTTTATGCTATGGATTTTAACGATGATATTGTGATGTTGGGTCACGATGGACCTGCACATTTTGCAATCGCAGAAGGCAATGTTCAATTGGTGCCTTTACCTGTTTATCACGGAAAACCAGGTAAAGGTTTGTCTATTCAAATGACGGTAAAACACGGTCCTGTAACCTTATTGTCTGTTGTAGAAGGTAAAGATGATGTGTTTTTATTAGTTGCAGAAGGCGAATCTGTAGAAGGGCCAATTTTACAAATTGGAAATACCAATAGTCGTTACCGTTTTTCAATAGGAGCTAGAGCATTTATGAACGAATGGTCTAAACAAGGCCCATCTCATCATTGTGCTATTGGAGTTGGACATATTGCCAATAAAATAGACAAATTAGGAAATATTTTAAATTTACGAGTAGTTCGTATTTGTTAAGAATTATCAACCAAAAACTAATAACAAAATTATGCAAGCAATTTTAGGAGTTTTATTTCATTCATTAGGAGGTGTTGCAGCAGGTAGTTTTTACATGCCATACAACAAAGTAAAAGGTTGGTCTTGGGAAACTTATTGGATGGTTGGTGGAGTCATGTCTTGGTTAATTGTCCCGCCGATTGCAGCTTATTTAACAGTACCAGGTTTTGTAGAAATTATTGCATCAAGCTCCAATACTATTTTAGGATTTACCTTTTTAATGGGGTTACTTTGGGGTATAGGAGGTTTGTCTTATGGTTTAGGAGTGCGTTATTTAGGAATGTCTTTAGGAAATTCAGTTGTACTCGGATTTTGTGCTGCTTTTGGTGCTGTTGTACCTTCTATTTATTATAACTTTAATCCTCAAGATGGTAAAACTTCATTTACTGAGATGTTATCTTCTGCAGGAGGACAAGTTGTTTTACTCGGAGTTTTAGTCTGTCTTTTAGGGATTGTCCTTTCAGGGAAAGCTGGAATGCTAAAAGAAAAGGAATTATCAGAAGAAGAAAAGAAAAAGAGTGTTTCAGAATTCAATTTGGTAAAAGGATTAATTGTTGCAATCTTATCTGGAATTTTAAGTTCTTTTTTTAGCTTTGGAATAGAAGCAGGAAAGCCATTAGCAGATGCAGCTGTTGCAGCAGGATATGATCATTTATTTGCTAATAATGTTGCTTTTGTAGTGATTCTTTGGGGAGGTTTAGCTACGAATTTAGTTTGGACTACCTTATTGAGTATCAAAAATAAATCGTATAAAGATTTTACAAATAAAAGTACACCTATTCGTAAAAATTTGCTGTTTTCAGGGCTAGCAGGTACTATATGGTTTTTACAATTTTTCTTTTATGGAATGGGGGAAAGTAAATTAGGAAATGGAGCAAGTTCTTGGATTTTACACATGTCTACGATTATTTTAACGGCCAATCTTTGGGGAATTTATCGCAAAGAATGGCAAGGTGTTACAAAAAAAACAAAATGGACCATAACATCAGGAATTGTTGTGATTATTTTATCCGTTNTTTTGGTGGGTATTGGTAATTCTATTTAAGCTATTCTAACCTTTGTTAAATTCCCTCTTAAAATCATAAACCATGTCTTTAATAATTTCTTTTGGATCTCCATCTGAAAGACTTTCAAACGAGACGTAACCGCGAAAGTTGTGGCGCTTTATTAATGAAGCCATTTTTAACATGTCAGTTCGTTTTTTTATTTGATTATGATATACGTGTTCTTTAATAAACCAATAATTAGCAAAAGGAGCAAGTTTTTCAGCTTCAGCATAAGGATCATTTGTAGTACGTAAGCCTGAAATATCTAAAATAAGTCCGAACCATTTCGAGTCTACTTTCTTCAATATTTCTATTACTTCATCTGCTGTGAATAAGAACTCATTATGGTTTTGGAGAGCAACAATAACACCTCTTTGTTNACCATAATTTGCACAAATTTTGTATTCTTCAATTAGCCACTCTTTTACTTGTGCTTTAGAGAATCCATCAGGAATGTTTCTACCCGTGAAAATTCGTAAAATAGAAGATCCAATTCTGGATGAAATATCTAACCAATTTTTAATCATTTCTCGATCAGCTTTTCTAGATTCTACATTTGCGTTTACAAAATTGTTTCTCACACCAGTCCATGAGATATTCAGTCCAAGTTCTAAGGCTCTTTTTTTTAAAGCGAAAATTTCAGGTTTTTTTGGAAGGCGTGGGTAAGAGGAAAAATAATAAGCGGTTAAGTCAACAGCATTTAGGCCAATATCTGCAGCAAATTCCATCATATCAAATAAATTCATCTTGCCACTTCGAAATTCGTCATTAAAAGAATAGGCATTAACGCTGTACTGAATTCGTTGAGCAATTGGTGTAACTGAATCTTGGGTAGCTNCAGTTAAAATTGTTGGCGCTACAAAAAGAGCTGGAGCAATTGCTAGTTTACGAAGTACGTCTCTTCTGTTAGTATTCATAATATTTTATTTGTTGATTAACTCGATTATTTTTGCCCAGACTTCTTCACTTACTTTCATTCCTTCTTTTTGGTTTTTAATTTTGTTTATAAGTGATCGCTCACCAGGATAATAAGTCTTTCCATTAGGCTCTGTAGGTGTAATATCTTTAGTGTAAGCAATGATTTCTTCAGTAAGTTTTTCTTGAAGATCAAGATCATTATAAGTACTAGGATCAATNCATAAATAAACTTGAGATACCCCATGCTCGTGTGGCTCTAATCCAAGTTGATAAGTTGACTTACCAGCCGAAAGTAGCGTAGCAAGTATATCTAAAACCATAGACAGTGCAGACCCTTTCCAATAGCCTATAGGAAGTCCACTTTTGGTGGTCAAAATTTCCTCTGGTTTTTTTGTGAGATCACCATTGGTATCCCATCCTCCATCAAAGGGTAAAGATTTCTTATGCAACTTGTATTCATTCATTTTTCCAAAAGAAAATTGGGTCATGGCCATATCAAGTACAATGTGCCCTTTTTTTCTAGATATAGAAATTACCAAAGGGTTGTTGCCAAGCCTAGCTTCTTTGCCTCCCCATGCTGGCATATTAGGTTCTGTATTTGTAAAAAGAATACCAATACAGTTCTGTTTTGCCATCATCCAGCCATAATAACCAGCTCGCATCCAATGATTCGTATTTCTAAGAGCTACCAATCCCATTCCGTTTTCTTTGGCAATCTCAATAGCACGATTTGTACATTTAATTGCGTTAATAACCCCAGAACCTAGTTTACCATCCCATCTCTCTATACAACCAAAACTTTCTACTTTTTCTGGTTCAACATCTTTAATGATTAACCCTAATTTAAGTTGTTCAATGAAAAAAGGAACCCTATTAATTCCATGGGAATTTACACCATGTAAGGTGTTCTCTGTATGAACACCCGCTAATAGTTTCGCTTTTTCATCAGTAAACCCATATTTACTAAAGAGCGAAGTAAGAACATCATTCATTTCTTTACTTTGAATAGTTTTGGTCATGTATTCTTTTTTATGTTTTACTTCAATTTTATGAGTCAAAACAATATAATATTTGCGGTTACAATTCTTTGTGGTTAGCCTTGGGCTATTTGCTTGAAAGTCAAAAGTAATATAAATTCTTTTTAATAAAAATTTTAAAAAAGAATGAACAGGACATTACAGGACGTTAATTTTATAAATAAATATTAGTTTCGAGAAATTAAAATAATAAAAAATTAGAGGTAATGAATATTCTAAACTTTATAAAAAAATATGTTTTTGTTTTATTAAGTTTTACTATTGTTAACATCACAGAGGGTCAAGTAAAGTTATCTACTGATTTTACAAGTGAAACTGACAAAAAATTACCAATACACGATATTTGGAATATTGCCAATAGAATAAGTCCAAGAAATGGATCTAATATTCGAACAGGTCTTAAAATGAATATTGTTAGAATGATTGGAGGAATCAATAAAAAGGTAAATGATGAGAATGTAAAAGATTTAGATTTTGATCCTTGTATTTATGATTCTATCAACAATAAATATGTGTATAGATGGGATCCATTGATAGAAAGATTAAATAAAGTAGTCAATTCACAAACCGAAATTTTACAAATTGCTTTAGATCAACCACCTTGGGCTTTTCAGCATGGGTATACTTTTATTCCAGAAGGGACAAGAGATAATGTAAATTTCAGAGAAAATGAAAAAATATCCATTTATGGAAACTCTTTACCACCAGCAAATAAACAAGCCTATCACGATTTTATAAAAGCGTTGATGACCAAATTAGTAGAAACGTATGGAGAAGAACAAGTNTTAAAATGGCGATTTAGAGTAGGATCAGAAATAGAAACTCCAGATCATTGGTTTGGTACTAAACAAGATTTTATCGAACACTTTGCCAATACAGAAAGTGCTGTAAGAGCCATTTTACCTAATGCAAAAGTAGGTTTACATACTAGAAATCCAGGTTTTTTGTATAGAAATGATGCTACTATTCTAAATTATAAAGGAGAACCTTATGCTTCGTTTATTGATGATCTTATTNATTACAATCACGCGAACAATATTAAGTGTGATTTTTGGGGGTTATCAGATTATATTATTATTGGGAATAGTNGTCTTAGAGATATGAATGGAAAATACACTAAAAATTTTGCACCGTTAATCAATAATCCTAAATGGAACCCTGAAACATCAATAGATATTATGGAATATTCTACGGTTACTACAATGAGTGGAGCAGATGGAAAAGGATATATAACTTGTGAAACTTCACACAGAGAAATCGTAGAACTGATTTTTTCGAATACCTATTTTAAGAATAGAGACAAAGGCTTAGAATTTATTTACAGATGGGGAAATAGAACCGGAAGCGAAAATCCAGATGGTATAAAAGAATTAGATGCAATGCAAGGTTTGGTTCGTTATGAAACCAGTAGTTCAGGGAATCCTAATACTTCCACAAATGAGTTAGACGCTATTTTTGCTAAAAATGAAACAGAAGATGAATATGATGTCTTACTATATAATTATAATAGTAGTTCAATTTCTTATAAAGCGAATGAAGCTGTAGAAATTTCGTTTACTACAGATTTAGCAGTGGGCACAACATTATATTATAGAAGTAAATCTTATGGAAAAGAGAATAACAAGCTTCAGAATTTTTTAATCAATAATTCGAATTATGTTATGAGTGGTTTTGATTCTAAAGGAAATCCAGATCGCACCTTAACAGAAGAAGGTAATACTGCTTACAAAAATTATGAAAATCCAAATCTTCATCAATTTACAGAATGGAAAAGTCTAACCACTAAAGCAAGAAATGATGGTAAATCTGGTTCTGAAGTAGTGATTTCAACTGAAATAGGTTCTTTTGCTTTTGAAAAATTTGAATTCAAAACAGAATCCTATTTTGTTCAAGCCATTACTCCAGCAACTTATGCTTGGACTACTACAGATGATTTTTCTGCTTGGTCTGCGGTTAAAAATGGGATGACAATACATACAGATGATGATAAATTAAGTGTAGATTTTTCTTCTGATGTTTCTTGGCCTATGTTCGCCATAACTGATTTAAATATAAATGCGAGTACATATAGTACTTTAAAAATTGTAGTGAAAAATAGCACAGACAAACCAGATCTTCAAATGTTGGTAAATACACCAGGAACTGCTTTTGCAAGCGGCAGGAAAAAAGAAATAGTGCCAAATGATAACCAATGGCATACTTTAGATTTCGATTTAACAAATTGGGGATTATGGACAGGTACGATTAATGAATTTAAGTTTTATAATAATTTTACTTCAGGAAGTCTTGTTTTTGATCGTATCGAATTTATTCCAATAAACGCAACCACACATACGATAACACTTAGTAAAGAAGGTCAGGGTNTTTTAAATTANAGNAGTGGAACTGCGATCAATGGGCAAGAATTGAGTTTAAATGCTATTGCAGATAGTGGTTGGAATTTTGAACGCTGGGAAGGAGATATTACAAGTACTGATAATCCATTAGCAATAACAGTAACATCAGATCTAAATATCAAAGCAATATTTTCTGATAGTCAATTATCTGTTAATAAAAATAACATTGAAAAGATAAGTGTTTTTCCTAATCCAAGTAACAATGGGGTATTTCAAATAAAAAACCAAACACCTCAAAATTGGAAAGTATATTCCATTACTGGAAAAAAAATGATTGAAGGGAAAGGAAATATTATTGATATTTCTTCTTACGCGAAGGGGATTTATATTCTAAATATCAACAATTCTTTTGTAAAACTATTGTACTAAAACAGAACAACACTATAAATTTATAAAAAGCAAATATCATTTTAATAGTGATGTTTGCTTTTCTATGTTTTTTATTGTCGTTGAAGAATTAATTAGATTAGTGTAAAAATGAAAAATTTTAAGAATTCGAAAGCTGACTTTATAATTCAAATTATCAAAGGCTAATTTCAAGTATATAAACATATATTAGAAGTTGTCAGTAATTGGATTAAACCATTTGAGATTGATGCTGTCTAAAGGTATATAAATTTTTATATAATTATCTAAAATGAAGAGCCTCAAAACTATCACTATCATCGTACTTGTTTTCTTTACATCACATTTATCTTTTGCACAAAAAAGTAAACCTGTACCTGATTTAGCAAATGTTAAATATGGAGAGCATGAGCGAAATGTTTTAGATATTTGGTTTGCAGACAAAAACAAAATAACACCTTTAGTTATTTACATCCATGGAGGGGGATTTGATTATGGTAATAAAGAAAAAATTAATGCACGTCCATTATCTCGATTGTTAAAGGCTGGAATATCGGTTGCTTCCATCAATTACCGCTATAAAAAAATTGCTCCCTTACCTGCTGCACATCATGATGCAAAAAAAGCCTTGCAATTTATTCGTTCCAAAGCTGATTCGTGGGGTATTGATAAAGACAAGATTGGAGTATGGGGAAGTTCAGCAGGAGCCCAAATATCTATGTGGCTTGCTTTTAGTGATGATATGGCGGATGCTGAAAGTGCCAATCCAATAGAAAAGGAGTCCACTCGTATTACTTGTGTAGCCTCGAATATTGGGCAAACTACTATGGAGTCTGATTTTTGGATTAAACATCTAGCTAAATATGCGCCAGGTACAGAGGCAGAATTTAAAAGTAAAACACGTCTTCAAATCTATGGTGTTGAAAATATGGAAGAAGCTGATGAAATAGCAAAGAGCATATCTGCTTTGGCTTTGATTTCAACAGATGACCCACCTATTTTTATGCAATATTTCATGAATCCAAACGCTATCGCACCAAGCAAAGACAATCCAAAGAAATTTAAAGGTTGGGTTATTCATCATGTAGATTTTGGAATTGCACTTAAAGAAAAAATGGACGAGTTAAATGTAGAGGCTCATTTAAAATACCCAAGTTCCAAAACGAAATATAATTCATTGGTTGAGTTTCTTATAGATAAATTAAACAAACAGTAATATTAAAAAAAGAACAAAACACTATAAATTTATAGAAAGCAAATATCATGTTAATAGTGATGTTTGCTTTTTTATGTTTTAAATTTTCACTGAAGAAATATTTAAATTAGTGTAAAAATGAAAATTTTTATGAATTCGAAAGCTGACCTTACAATCCAAATAATCAAAGGCTAATTTCAAGCATATAGACTTATATCAGGAGTTAACAGGATATTTTTTACGCATATACTACTTAATATAGTAGTCTCAATAAAAAATAGACAAATTTTAGGGTATGATAACATATTAGATTAAGAAGATTTTATCAATCAAAAAATTAAAATATAAGGTAATGAAAAGTAAAAAAGAATTTTATAGTGAAACTAAAAGAAGAGGAGTTTTATTATCTCTCTTTATCCTTTTCACAATATCAATAACTTCTTTAAATGCTCAATCTCAATGGATTTGGCAACAAGAAGATGGACCAGCAAATACTTGGATGGCGTTTCGAAAAACCATTACTATTGATGCAGTTCCATCAGAAGCAATGGTAAAAATTGCTGTTGATAGTAAATATTGGCTTTGGATCAATGGAGAGATGGTGTTGTTTGAAGGTGGATTGGCAAGAGGTGCTGCACCAAATACCACCTATTACGATCCAGTTGATTTGGCACCTTACTTAAAATCGGGTGAAAATACCATAGCCATTTTAGCTTGGTATTTTGGACGTACAAGAAAATCACATTTAGATAGTGGTAAAGGAGGTTTATATGTTTCTGCTGATTGGAATGCCGATTTAAATACAAATACCTCCTGGAAAATGAAATTACATCCAGCCTATGATCCAAATAGTGGTGGAGGTGGGGAAGATAATAGAATTACCCCTTATAGTGTAAAATTCGATGCGCGAAATGCATTGGGAGATTGGACAGATAATTCTTGGTATACTGAAGGTTATGATGATAGTAATTGGGATACTCCTACAGAAAAAGGAGGAATAAATAGTCAGCCTTGGGGCAATTTGGTAGAACGTGCCATTCCTCAATGGAATGATAGAGGATTAACAGATTATCCATCAATGACAGTAAATGGTACTGCAATCCAGCTCCCTTACATAAACAATTCTGGTTCTACTATAACTGTAAAAGCAAAACTCCCTTTTAACCAACAAATTACACCCTACATAAAGTTGAATGCTACATCTGGTAAAACTGTTGTTATTGATACTGATAATAATTTGCATTTATTAAAATCAACTTATATTTCTAAAAGTGGTGTTCAAGAATTTGAAGGATATACTTGGTTCAATGGACATTTTGTAGAGTACAGTATTCCATCAGGAGTAGAAGTTCAAGAACTAAAATATCGTTGGACAGGTGTAGGAGAAATGACAGGTAATTTTGAATGTAACGATCAATTTTACAATCGTTTATGGTGGATGGCACGTAACACTTTGTATATATGTGCAAGAGACGGATATATGGATTGTCCAGATAGAGAAAGAGCTTTGTGGATTGGAGACGTTGGAGATCAAACAGGGGCAATTTTTTATACTTTAGATGAAGCAGGAAGAAAATTATTGAAAAAAGCAATAGACAATACCATAAATTATCGTAGAGGAGATATTATAGAAGGCTTAACACCAGGTTTTGGTAGTTTTCAAACTAAAACTGCCGAATTTGCAGCACAAAGTCTACAATTTATTGACAATGTGGTTTGGCAATATTACTATAATACTGGGGATAAGGCTACTATTGAAAATGCGTATCCAGCTATATTAACGTACTTAAAATTATGGAATATGGCTTCAGATGGTATGCCAGAAAACAGGATAGGAGGCGTAAGTTGGACAGATTGGGGAAGCGATCGTGATTCACACGCAATAAGAGCTACTTCGTATTATATCGCGCTAAAAGCAGCCAAAAAAATGGCTATTGTATTAGATAAAACTGAAGATATATCTTGGTATGATAACAGAATTAATAGCATCAAACAAAACTATGTTCAAAAATATTGGAGAGGTAGTAGTTATAATACTTCAGGAAACCCTATTGAAGAACGTGTAAGTTCATTGGCTGTTATAGCAGGTTTAGCAGATGAAAGTCACTATGATACTTTAGTAAATGAAGTGTTATTCCCAGTTAGAAAATCAAGTCCACATTTTGAATGGTTAGCAGAAGAGGCGTTGATGCAATTAGGNCATCCAGAAAAAGCATTAACTAGAATGCGAGAGGTATATGATTATCAGGTGGATAACCCGAACTTAACCACTTTGTACGAACGTTTTGAGAGTGATCCAAAAGGTAGTTTGGGTACGCCTAACCACGCTTGGAATGCGCCTAACTATATTTTGTCTCGTTATATAACAGGAATTAAAGCTACTGAAGTAGCTTGGGCGTCTTACGAAGTATGTCCAACTTTAGCTAATATGGAATCTTTTAAAACGAAAGTGCCATCTGTAAAAGGAGATATATCAGTTGAGGTAGATGCTAATAAAACCAATTTTAAACTTAAACTAGAATCACCAAATAATACTTTAGCAGTTGTAGGAATTCCTAAAATCAACACAGAAATTTTTGAAGTTACTGTTGGAGGTGTAACTGTGTGGAAAGATAATGCATTTGTAGATGCAGTTCAGGGAATCTCTTTTAATAGTGAGGATGATGCTTTTCTAAAATTTAATGTGATACCTGGAGTTTGGGAGTTTAATGCAAGCGTATTTGTAGACTATGCTCCTGAAATTTCGTTTAATACACCTAGGGCAGATAGTGAAATTGAAAAAGGTTATTCGTCTCTAGATATTGAGTTAAATGTTAGTGATGATGAAGGCATTGAGAAAGTAGAATTGTTTCTTGATGATCAATTGATAGCTACAAAAACAGCTGCTCCTTTTAATTTTTCTTCATCTAGTACTTCATCATTATTAGATTTAGAAGGTGGTGAATATGAGTTAAAAGCTGTAGTTACAGATACTGATGATAAAACTGCTGAAGCAATTATAAAGTTTAAGGTTTTAGATAAAATAGGTGTTTTTACTAACAAACTTTTGTTTTATTTACCATTAGAAGAGAATGGTAATGATGAAAGTGGAAATGGGAATAATGCAACTATGGGATCTGCTGTAACCTATGCTAATGGAAAATACGGTAAAGGAGGTGTCTTTAGTTATACAGAAGGATCTTATTTTACATCTGCAAATAATGTTTTCGAATACAGTGCTGAAACTGCATATACAATTGCGTTTTGGTTGAAGGTTACAGATTACACAACTCGTGGAGATATTTTGCAACCTACCAATGGACGTACCTTACTATATTCTAATGGTGCTGATTTAAGCTTTAGGTCTTCGCATCAAAAAAAATCCATTTCATTTAATGTAGATAATAATGAAAAAGATGATTGGTTGCATATTGCTTTGGTTATAGACCAAAGAGAAGGACAAAGACAGCATAAGTTTTATGTAAATGGGCAACAACGTGGAAGTATTGCTGAAAATTATGAATTTGAAACTGATAAACCACAATCTTTTGGCAAACTAATTTTTGGTTCATTTTCAGCCACTCAAATAGTTCGAAATTTTACAGGGATGCTAGATGAAGTATATATGTTCGATGATGTACTTTCTGAAACTGAAATTAATGAGGTAATGAATATTGAAAATCTTCAAGATTACCTTAACAGTCTTAGTATTTCTGAAAATAAACTTGAATTTAATAACATAAACTTGTTTCCAAATCCAGCAAGTCAGATGCTTACTATTGTAGGTGCAGAAATATTGAATGCAAAGGTGTATGATTTATCAGGAAGAATGATAAAAACATTCACTGTAAATAATAGCACTTTAGATGTATCTTCTTTGAGTGATGGAGTATATATAATGCAAATGAAAGATGTAGACGGTAAACTTTACGAATCAAAATTTATCAAACAATAGGATAATAATATGAAAACGTAAAAAAAAACCTAATTAAAAAACATCTATTTCATTTAATTCTCATTGACAAGTAAGTACAGGATGATAATCGTTGAAAGAAAGTCTATTTTTCAACGAATATTATACGTTAATACTATTTAATAAATGAAAGCTTATACTTGTTTTTTTGCTCTTGTGTTAGTTTTGGTTCTTTTTTCTTGTGAAGAGAAAAGTCTAAAAAACACAAACAAACAAGATTTATTTAGCAAATTCCAAAACCCACCAGCAGAAGCCAGACCTTTTGTACGTTGGTGGTGGAATGGAAATAAAGTAAAAAAAGAAGAGTTAGACAGACAATTAGAATCTCTAAAAAATGTCGGTTTTTGTGGTGTAGAAATTAATCCTATTGCGATGCCTATTGCATTCGATAAAAGTGAAAAGTCGCTAGTTTGGATGAGTGATGAGTGGGTAGATATGGTTGTTCACGCTGCACAAAAAGCCAAAGATTTGGGGATGATTACAGATATCATTGCTGGCACAGGTTGGCCATTTGGAGGAGAATTTTTAAAAGACGAAGAAACCAGTCAGCGAATGGTAACTGATAAAATATTCTATAATTCAAATTCTGTAATTAAAGTTGATGAAAATTTCCTAATCAATTGTTACAAAAAAAAATATAACAAATCTCGTTCACACAGGCATATTAGTAAAAGAACTACTTATACTCTTGCTAACTTAGCTTTAGTTCCAGTAAATTGTAATAATGAAGATGAGATTATCAACCTTTCAGGATTCTTAGATAAAAACAAAAAATTAAATTATAAAATTGATAAACCTGGGGATTATTATCTGAGTTATGCATTAATTCAGCAAAATTTTAGAGAGGTTACTTTAGGTGCTCCTGGAGGAGCAGGCCCTGTAATGGATCACTACAAAAAAGAAATGACCCTAGCGTATTTAAATCGCTTAAAGAAAATTTCTGAACGTTCTGGGATTCCTTTAAATCAATTGATTAGAGCAATTTTTTGTGATAGTATCGAGGTTTCTGGAGCCAACTGGACAGATGGTTTTGATGAGCTATTCTTTAACGCTTACGGTTATCAATTAAAAAAATGGATGCCTTTTGTTTTTTATTCAGCTAAAGGAAATTACAGTAATGATAAGTACGCAAAAAGTTTTTCATCAGAATTTAAAGAGAAATTAAAACGAGTTCGTTACGATTACAACAAGCTTTTGGTAGAGGTTTTCTTAAAAAACTTTACACAAACCTATAAAGATTTTTGTGAAGCTAATGGAGTCTTGTGTAGATATCAAGCCTATGGAACACCATTTTTAATGGGAATGTTAGATGGTTATATGATACCAGATATTCCAGAAAGTAACAACTGGATTTATTCTGCAGAAATGAAAGATTCTTTATGGCAATGGAATCAATCTCATGGCTATATGACTTGGAATTTATATGCTTCTGCTGGCGGTCATTTAACCAATAAAAAAATTATAAGTTCAGAAGTAATGACCAATACACGTGGTGTTTTTAAAACAACTTTAGAAGAAATAAAACAACACGATGATATGAATTTCATTACAGGGATTAATCATTCAATTTTACACGGTTATAATTATTCGCCAGCTTCAGAACCTTTTCCTGGTTGGATTCGTTATGGAGCCTATTTTAGTGAACAAAATACCTGGTGGAAACACTTGAATAGTTGGGTAGATTACAATGCAAGATTATCAGCAGTTTTTCAAAATTCGCAAGCAGATAAATCGATTGCTATTATTGGACCAACTGATGATATCTGGGGAGATAAAGGTTTGGCAAGAGAACCTTTTCATTTAGAACCTAAATATTTACATAAACTCTGGGAACCCATTAGTCAATTAGGTTATTCTTGTGAATATCTCAATCAAAATGTGTTGACTAAAGCTGAAATTAAAAATGGTGAAATTGTTTTTGGAAATATGCGCTACAAATTATTGGTTTTGGCGAGTTTACAATCCATTCATCCAGAAACCGCTATTGCCATTCAAAAATTTGTGGTTTCAGGAGGTAAAGTTGTTGTGATTGATGAGCTTCCAAAAAAATCATTGCACTTTAAGGATGCTGATAAAAACGATACAAAGGTTAAAGGAGTGATGGAAGGAGTCTTAGCTAAAAATCCAAATGCATTTATACAAGTTAATCAGCCAAAATCTTTAAAAAACCTACTCAATTGGACAAAAGGTATTCTTGAGAAATCTGCAATTGCTCCAGATGTTGTAATGAGTAGTCCTTCTAAAAAAGTGTATCAAATTCATCAATATACGAAAGAGAAAGAATTGTATTTTTTTACAAATGTTCACAAATTTGAAACTGCAAAATTTAAGGCTGATTTTCCTGTAAAAGGGAAATATCCTTATGTATGGAATCCAGAAACTGGAGAAAGTACACCATATTATTATGCTAAAAATGCAAATGAGTTAGAAATTTCTTTGAATCCTTTGGAATCTTTATTGTTAGTTTTTGAAGATGAAAGACCAACAGAAATCCCATTAATCAATTCAAAAAAAGTTGAAAAATCAAAGACAGTTAATGGAATATGGAATGTTTCAGGAACTAGAGTTGATGGAAAAACCTTTACTTGGAAAATGGATGAATTGATTGATTTTAGTCAATCAGAAGACAAAACACAAAGTTCATTTGGAGGAGAAATTAGCTATACAATTAATGTAAATAACGATGGTAATTATACACATTTAGATTTAGGAAATGTAAATGGAGGAGTTACAGAATTGTATATAAACAATAAAAAAGTAGGAAAACGTTGGTATGGAAAAGCGATTTATCAAGTAAAAGATTACTTAAAACAAGGAGAAAATAAAATAGAAATTAAATACACAACAGTATTGGCCAATTATTGTAAATCACTCAACAATCCTTTAACCAAAAGATGGACTAGAAATTACAAAGATTTGGCGCCAACAGGATTAGAAGGTTCTGTAAAACTTTTAAGTTATTGATACTCTTTATACAATAATGATAGTTTCAAGTATAATTTTAAAGTTTCAGGTTGATAGAACCTTGATTAAAATCAACTTTTTTGAGGGACTGTGCAGGATACTGTTTTTAGAAAATAATAATACTTTTGAGTAACTAAAAGTTAAATATTACAGAAATGTTGAATAAGTTGCTTTGTTTTGTCTTGTTAAGTACTGTTTCAGTATTTTCTCAAGATTACCCTTTTAATTTACCTTCTAATATGGAGGCAACTATTAATATATCATCTTCATCAAGAGAGGTCTTTAACAACCTTTTGTTAGGAACCAATACACATCATTTTTCTACTAAAAAAGAGCAAGACTTAATTAATAAATTAAAACCAATTACCATAAGGTTTCCTCATGGTTTATGGGCTAATTGGTACGATTGGAGAAGAGATGTTACGCGACTTTTTGGAGAAGAATCTTTTCAATATGAACAAGGAGTAAATAAAACAATTAAAACAAAAACACCTGATTTACTAGCCAATATAAAGATATTTGATACCAATAATATTAAAGTTGGTATTGAGGGGCTAACGAGTTTAAATGCAACAAGAAAATCTCAAACCGGTAAAGGTTTTGATATGATGTGGACATTTAATATGAGTGCAGATGGTGCCGATTTTAACAATGGAAGTCCAGAAACTATAGCCAGGTATAATGATTTGATTTCTAGAGGGTTTGAAGTGAAAGTAGTAGAGTTAGGTAACGAAAATTTTTATCCAGGACAAAGAAGCTCCATAATACCTAATACTCGAGATTATATTGCAAGAGCAAAATCGATGTCTGCAGCTTTAAAAGTTAAAGATCCTAACATAAGAGTTTCTGTACCATTATTAAGAAGAGATAGTTGGGCAAACCCTAACTGGAATAAAGATGTAACAGAAGACCTTACATATTTTGATGCGGTTACAGTACATACTTATGTAGGTTCAGATCCGGATGATTCTAATAACAGTGATGAAGCTTACAGTACTGCACTTACAGCTAGAAAATTTTTAGGAAATTCTATTTATGATTACGCCCATAAAGTAGCACCTAATAAACCAATATGGTTAACAGAATGGGGGGTGAAATCTGGAGGCCCAAATGCGATTTCTGTTTTAGGAATGGCAGATTGTTATATTTTTATGAGTCAAAATCAAGATGTTTTTGAGCGTGCCAACTGGTTTAGCGTAAATGGGCAATTAAACTCTCATTACGTTTGGGAAACCTATATTTCTCCTAGTGGTAAAGAGCGCCCAAGAATTAAGTATCCTTTAGAAAAAACATTATTTGGTTCAGCTTATGAAATCATTCGTTTGGCTTTGGAAAATACCACATTATTAGACAGCGACGTAGAAGTATCAAATTTAGTAGATGGAGTAAAAGCTGTTAACGCAAGAGTTGTAACAAAAAATGGTAAGACCTCCGTTTTCGTTGTAAACCTTAGTAATCAAGATGTGCCTTTCAATATAAATTTAGATGGAGAGGAATATACTGATGTATCAATTCACAAAGCGATTGCATTTAATAAAATAGATGAAGAAAGAGCTATGGGTATTGATGTAGATCCGTTAACTTTAATTAATCAAGGAAGTGAAGGAATTACTTTGCCTAAACTTTCTATAAATATTATTGAA
>JGI26088J50261_1000554_pt1 | contig 21782 bp, 18 predicted proteins | sample SaaInl1SG_22_DNA_FD_50261 | JGI IMG/M metagenome (IMG submission 50261)
ATTGGACACACAGATAACCAAGGTGGACGGGCCTACAATCAAAGATTAAGCGAGGCCAGAGCAGCGGCAGTACTGAGTTGGTTGGTGGAGCATGGGATTCAACCAACGAGACTTACTTCGGAAGGAAGGGGTATGGACAAGCCCGTGGCTTCAAACGATACAGAGGAGGGAAGAGCCTTGAACAGACGCACAGAGGTTCTCTTGCGTTAACCCTCGTATTTATCTTTCCACATTGACTTCTGTTGGGCGCTGATCTGCTGCTCTTTACCATTGGATGCCGGCGACCACAACACACTACCTTGAATCTCTTCTGGCAAATATTCTTGAGGTACAAAGCCTCCTGGATGATCGTGAGGATATAAATAGTTTTTTCCGTGGCCCAAATCTTTAGCTAAAACACTTGAGGTATTTTTAAGATGGTCCGGAACTTCAAGATTCCCCGTTTGTTGAACCAATTTCTGCGCCTTGCCAATGGCGGTATAAGCGCTATTGGATTTTGGCGAAGTGGCTAAATAGATGGTGCACTGGCTCAAGATAATTCTGCTTTCAGGCCAGCCAACGCGCTCCACAGCACTAAAGGTTTCATTGGCGAGCATCAAGGCGTTTGGATTGGCTAGGCCAACATCTTCTGCGGCCGAAATGATCAATCTGCGCGCAATAAATTTCACATCTTCTCCGCCTTCAATCATTCGAGCGAGGTAATATACAGCTGCCTGTGGATCAGAGCCTCTAATAGATTTAATGAAGGCTGAAATGACGTTGTAATGTTCATCGCCGCCTTTGTCGTAGCGAATCTGGGCATTACTCAAGACGTTCTGTGCAAACACCTCATCAATAGGAACACCGCGCTGTCCTTGCTGAAAACAAAGCTCTACAAGGTTATATAGTTTCCTTGCATCGCCCATACTCTGACGAATCAAGAAGTCGTGTGCAGTGATCTTGAGGTCTTTTTGGGCGGCGTATTCCGTCGCATTGGCGAGATCAATCATCTTGGTAAGGTCTTCCTTTGAATGTGAATTCAACACATAGACCTGCATTCTAGAAAGTAGGGCAGCGTTGATTTCAAAGGATGGGTTTTCCGTCGTAGCGCCAATTAATGTAATCCAACCCCGTTCTACAGCATGTAAAAGACTGTCTTGTTGTCCCTTGTTAAACCTATGAATTTCGTCTATGAAAAGAATNGGACGTTTATTGTCAAATAAATTTTTCTTTTCTGCAGTTGCTAATATTTCCCTTACATCCTTAACGCCTGCACTAACTGCACTGAGCTGATACAACGGCGCTTCAAGTTCCTTGGCTAAAAGCAATGCTAAAGTAGTTTTNCCCACTCCAGGGGGACCCCANAGCACTATNGATGGCAGTCTTCCAACTTCTAAACTTTTTCGCAATGCGCCATTTTGACCTACAAGATGTTCTTGGCCTAGATATTGGTCTAAAGATTGGGGTCGAAGCTGTTCTGCAAGCGGTTTCATTCCTCGAAAGTAACTATCTTTTCGCTATGTCAGGTTGGTCTAAATATGGAATTCACAAAGGGCTGTTTTTATGGCCCATCATTTGGGTTGCCCTTACGGCATTCGTTTTTGGTTTAGAGCAAGCCTTACAGGCCAATTTCGCTTCGCTGGGTCTCTATCCTGGTCAACTTTCCGGCGTTTGGCATATTCTTACATTTCCGCTCATTCACGGGGATTTCAATCACCTTTTTTCAAATGCAATCAGTCTGTTTTTCGTTGGAACGCTTCTTCGCTATTCATTTCCAAAAATATTTGATAGAGTTTGGTTANTGGCGTTCATATTGCCGGGCATAGGTCTTTGGTTTATAGGCAGACCAAATTTCCATATCGGCGCAAGTGCCTGGCTNTATGCTTTAGTTAGCTTTATATTTTTCAGCGGTATACTCCGACTTCATGTTAAGCTGCTTGCCCAGAGTATGCTCATGGTTTTCTTGTACGGTTCCTTCCTTTGGGGCGTCTTACCACACGATCCCACGATCAGTTGGGAAGGACACCTGAGCGGAGCCATTGTAGGACTACTGTTGGCACTATATTATCGAAAGACTGAACCTATAGAGGCATTGCGCGACCAACCTCTTCCGNACGANGAGGTAGCGTGGGACGATTGGAAAGACCCGTTCGACCAAGATTTNAATTTCCAGGAAGTTAAAGGTGCGCCGCGTACACCATCGAAACCGCCGTTAAAGCAGCAGTTTCGGTACGAAGACGGCTCTGCCCCAGATGAATGGGTGTAAATCCAGCATTTTCCGCAGCAAGAACTTCTTCTGCGGTAAAATCACCTTCAGGCCCAATCAATACGACTAGTTTTTGATTAGGAGCCAATTCCGTAAAAGCGGTTCGCTCACTATCATCACAATGAGCGATACAGCGCGTGCCTTCCAGGTTCAATTGAAGGAAATCTTTGAAAGGAATAAGAGGGCTTATCTGAGGAATCTTACCTTTCAAACTTTGCTTTGTAGCACTGAGTGCGACTTTAAATAGTCGCTCTTCTTTTATGATTTTACGTTCGCTGCGCTCGCACCGCAGGGGTATAATGTGTGTAACACCTAGTTCAATAGACTTTTCAATGAACCATTCAAATCGATCCATATTCTTTGTAGGTGCGACGGCAACTGTTAACTCATATGGAACTTGACCCCATTGCTCTTGNTCTACTGTATAAGAACCTTCTACNGAGCGTTTATTNACCGTTTCTATAGCGCCGNGATACAAGTTTCCGTCGCCAGTAATAAAGTGGATGGTATCACCTTCACCTTTTCTCAAAACACGTGTGCAATGATTGATTTCACTTTCATGTAAGTAAAACCTCTCCGCTTCGATATGTCCGTAGAAGAGTTGCAATTAAACGCCAACTTTATCCTTTGTCTTCACAATGGGTCTTTCTATTTGCTTTTCTACGAAGGTAATAATCTGATCCGCTACATCAACGCCTGTGACACGTTCAACTCCTTCAAAACCAGGCGAGCTATTCACTTCCAGAACGAGAGGACCGCGCTCGCTTCGTAACATATCCACACCTGCGATATTCAAGCCTAATGCTTTGGTGGCCGCAATAGCTGTCTTTTTTTCTTTCGAAGTTAAGGTCACTTTAACGCCTTCGCCCCCGCGGTGGAGGTTAGAACGGAATTCACCTTCTTGTCCCTGACGTTTATAAGCAGCAATAACTTTCCCGCCAACTACGATTACGCGGATGTCTGAACCACCAGCTTCCTTAATAAACTCTTGAACTAGAATATTAGCGTTAAGACCATAAAATGCCTCAATCACACTTTTTGCTGCCGTCTTTGTTTCTGNCAGAACCACACCTAATCCTTGTGTTCCCTCTAGTAATTTGACAATCAGCGGGGGACCTCCTACGGTTTTGATCAGATTCTGAACGTCGCGCGGCTGTTTCGCAAATACGGTTTTAGGAATGCCAATATCATTTTTAGCAAGCACTTGTGTTGCACGGAGTTTGTCCCTACTTCGGACAAGTGCTAGCGAGCTAAGCGTGGTATACACGTGTTTAACTTCGAATTGGCGGATAATAGAACTTCCATAAAAGGTTACAGATGCACCAATTCTTGGAATAATTGCATCGTAATCAACCAATTCATGATCGCCTAAATACACATTGTTATTGTTGGTTTCCATACCTACATAACAATGATTGTGATTGATCACATCGACATCATGTCCACGTTTCTGTGCCGCTTCTACCAGCCTATTTGTGCTGTACAATGATGGGTTGGCGCTTAGAATAGCTAATTTCATTTTAAATTATTTAGTGACGTCGACGATAAAGCCTAGTTCAAGTAAGTTACGACCTAGGAGCATATCATAGGTAAGTTTTGAACGGTTCGAAAAACCAATCAATACGGTATGGGCCATCTTATTAACCACAATTTCAGTTTCTATCATTGGACGTTCTTGTTTTGAACCGAACGAATTTCGAACGTTTCGCAAGATAAAATCGTCAAAAATCAGCTTATCACCCGTATAAAATTGATTGTCTGGATCAAAGAGAATCACGGCTAGTTTTGGCCCGTCAGTATCCTCATATATCTCTATATAAGAGGCACTTATCGCACAGCTCGCTGCTCCAGAGTCTACTCTGGCCGACAGATTATATACCCCTAATTCAGGTAAGTTGACCTTAGCCGTGGCTCCAACCGTAATTTTATTTTTCATGGCGCGAATAAAAGACACTTAATTGGTCTACACAATAGCAAAAACGAACTTCACTAAAATTTAATTTTAGCCTGAGCGCTAGTGCTTAACGGAGCATTTATTCCATCTAAATATTGATAGTAGCCAGCGACTCCGATCATCGCAGCATTATCNGTAGTGTATTGAAAGGGAGGTAGGTAGATNNCAATATCATTTTTTGCTCCCCACACGGTTAGCGCTGCTCGCAATCCANTATTTGCGCTAACACCGCCNGCTATGGCGAAATTAGAAATATTGGTAAATTTTTGAGCAGCCTCAACCTTTTTCATTAAGACCTTTATTAGCGCACTTTGGTAGCTTGCACAAATATCATTTAAATGATCCTTGATAAAATTAGGATTCCGNTTCATCTCCTTTTGAAGTGCATACAAAAAGCTCGTTTTCATACCGGAAAAACTGTAATTGTAATCGGGCAGATCACTCTTATTAAAAGACATGAAAGTTGGATTACCTAGTTTCGCTAAACGATCAATGTGTGGACCTCCGGGGTAGGGCAGCCCTAATATTTTCGCAGCTTTGTCGAACGCTTCTCCTACGGCATCATCAATGGTTTCACCTAAAACGGTCATTGAATTCACCGACTGAACCTCCACGATCTGTGTGTGGCCACCGCTGACAGTCAAACAGAGAAATGGAAAGGAGATAGGTGTTTGGTGTGCACCATCAATCAAATGTGCTAAAACGTGTGCATGCATGTGATGCACGGGTATTAAAGGGATGTTTAAGGCAAGGGCCATACTTTTTGCAAACGAGGTGCCCACCAGCAAACTGCCTAATAGACCAGGTCCGTTAGTAAATGCTATGGCATGTAGCTCGTGAGGTTTGATATTTGCTACCTTTAGAGCGCGATCGACTACAGGTACGATGTGCTGTTGGTGTGCTCTTGAAGCCAATTCAGGAACCACTCCTCCAAAAGCTTCGTGAACTCCCTGAGAGGCAACCTCATTAGATAATACTTTATTACCTATGAGGACGGCGGCACTCGTATCGTCGCAGGAACTTTCGATTGCTAATATGTAAGGTGCGTTTTGCATGAATGAGTCAAAAATACAGCAAAGATCACGTGTGCTGGGTAAAAATATCCGCATCAGCCTATTGGTCTCATTGGTGACCGTCATTTTAGCTGGAATTTTTTTTATTAATTCCACTGCCGTGCAACGCAGTATTTGGAATAGATATGTGGAGNCGCACCTTGAACGTATGCAGTTGTCTTCTGATTTTCAGGGTTTTGATTACATCTTTCCGAATTCTTTNGGCATAAGGCCCTTACATNTCTACACAGCAACAGACACTCTTCTTGCAAGTCGAAAGATCGAAGTAATGGAGCTCTCTTTTTCAAACGGATGGAAGACTACCGCTATAAAAGGTGAGCGTTTAGTAGTAAATCTAAAGGCATTGGAATCGTTATTGGAANAAGGACAAAGTAGTTCTTCGAATACAAATTTCTCCTTNGCCGCTGGTGAGATTACTTTACCCGATTTACAACTTACAGGAGATACGANATTCCCATCAGTAGCGATAAACTGCACCGGGTTTCATTTTGAGCAGGGGCTCAAGATTGAGTCCTTGCAGTTGAGATCCGTGTGGGATACTCTACAGTTGCTAGCGACCATGCAAAGCATTGAATTAGGTAATGATTCGGTTCGTGGATATGCTCATATTGATGCGGCTGGCTTTGGTCGGCTCGAGGGCACTATAGAAGGCACTGGTGAAGCAATAGTCTTTAACGGTGCTTTGGGNTTTAATGAGACGAACAAATGGCTGCCCGCCGAAGTGTNAGAATATGAGCTACCACTNGACTATGGTGTTCAATGTTCGTTATACCATTTCGATTCGTTATCAAGCACTATCTCATTTAACAACGCAACTATTTCAGGAGCGGCTACCTTACAGGGTGCCCTTTCTACCAGGTTTGCAGCTACCATTACTACGAACATCCTAGAGGGCGCTCAAAAGCATTTTCCTAAGAATCTACCTACGAACTTTATNCCTCGCAACCTGCACATAACAGGGACTTTAGAAAAGGGAGAAATAGTCAACGTCGATGCGAAAGTTCGCTCAAATTCAGCGAAATACACTCTTNATTTNAAAGATTTAGAGTCCGCGGCATTTGTTAATGCATACATTACAGAAACGGGGCTAGCGAACCTTGAAGCGCTTACTTTTAAGACGGCATTGAAACCCAATATTACCGCGGTGATTCAGAATAATTGGGTAGCCACCGGTGTTTTCCCTAGGCTCCAATTCTCCACGCATACAAGCAGAGGATTAAGCTTTGACCTACATCATAATGGTTTAAAAGATTCTATTTGGCTATCCTGTTTAGATACCCTTCTAGATCTGGAAGGATTTGTGGTGAGAGATATTGGCGATTACATCATGGATCTAGAGGTACATGCGGTAGGTTTAGATTTATTTGATCCGTTGGATACTGGCCAGGTCATTAGCGGTTTATTTGGCCTTAATTATCTTGAAAATTCTACGGGTAACTTTTCAGCCAATGAAGTTGTATTGCAACGGCCAAATGATGTTGTAATCCTGCGTTCATTCTTCGCAGAGCACGGTCTTGAAAACGGCATCCGTTCTCTAGTAGTACAAAGTGATGTCGCAAATGGTCGGCTCGTAGGTCACTGGAATTTCCAACTATTGCCTGAAGTCGCTAAGGTTATTCTAGCCTCTTCATACGATGATGGTTCTGTGAAAGTTTGGCCAAAAGCGAAACTAGAAGGTTATCTAAGAGTGGGTGAGGTGAATTGGTTGGCCGATCTATTACACTTGTCTTTAACGGTAGAAGGCGGAAGCACACTCAAATGGGACTACAATAATGTAGGACGAACCTGGTCGCTCGATGGGGTAGTTCATTCCGGTTCTTACGACAACTATACCTTATCGGGCCTAGATGTAACGGTACTTCACCAAGGTGACTATTTTGATGCCTTAGCTTCGATGGACCAGGCACGTGTGAATGAAATAACTATCGATGGACTTAAAGCAGAATCGCACGGCATAGGAAAGAACCGTAGCGTTCGTTTATCAGGCGCAATAGAGGATAGTATTCCCAGTCAATTTACTGGTGCATTCAAGTATACNCCGGGCAGTGCTGATTTTGAGTACGGCATTTTCAATATTGGTTTAGACACCTTTAAANTGGTTACTTCCAAGAATATTTCATGGAATTCCAACTTCATAGAGGTCGCAGGCTTNCAGTTCGGAGGCGGTGCCGGCGCTTTAGGTTTAGACGGTACGTTTACCTTCGATGAAGAAGNNTCGTCTAAGGCTACCATNGTTGCTGAACTAAATGCACGGCCTTTAAATTATTTAATTCGAACCCCAGAAGCTGTTTTAGGTGGATCTTACGCCGCAGAACTTCAATTCCTAGAGGACTCTTCTTTACNTTGGACAGCGAAGACNTCAATTACTGGTCTAACCTTTAACGGCATTGAATACGGTGCGTTTGATGGTCAAATTGGTTACGACCTTTCACGGTCAGACATTTATGTTCAAGGTCAGTTACTGGATAGCACCAAGACGTATTTATCTACTAGAGGCCATACAACACCTCAATGGACGATCTAGATATCAGTCTTAATCTAGCTTCCTTAAATGTAGCTTCTTTGAACCCATTCTTTCATGAATCCATAGCCGGTTTGGCGGGCAGCTTAGAAGGAGGTTTGCAGATTTATGGACCACTAAATAGTTGGGAATCAAGAGGAGAGGTGTACTGGCATCAAGGGGAGATTGAAATCCCTTTATTGGGCGCACAATTCGCGGTAGTAGAAGAATCCTCAATTTCAATAACTCATGAAGGATTCCAATTAGATTCAATTGGATTGGTCTCAAGGATAGACCAAACCAAGGCTTTGGCATGGGGCTCTATATTGCATCGCCAGTTGAGCGAATTCGGCCTAGATATTCACTTGTCTACAGATAGTTTGCTTGCGATGAATAAGCCGCGAAATGCTGAGGATATGTTCTACGGTAGGGCTGTCGCCGCGGGAACGATGGATTTAGTAGGTCCTGTAGAACAATTGCAACTGAATGTTCAAGCCACCACAAAAGAAGGGACCGTGCTTAAAATTCCAATGGATAATCCAACTGCCGTGGAATTGCCAAGTTTTATCCGATTTGTAGATTCAGAATTGCCGTCAGTAGTTCCGCCTACTTTTACAGGAGTCACGGATTATTTTAGTGCAGATTTGGGAATAGAAGTAACCCCAGAGGCTAGAATAGAATTGGTTCTAGACGAAGTATTGGGAGATATAATTCGTGCACAAGGCAGCGGCTCAATGCGATTGAAAATTCTTGAAGATGAGAGTGTTGAGCTCTACGGTGTTTATACTGTTCAAGAAGGGGATTACCTTTTTACCCTTCAAAACATCATTAACAAGCAATTCCAACTTTTACCCGGGGGGACCATATCATGGAGCGGCGATGTCTATCAAGCTGAGCTTGACTTAAAAGCCGTATACCGCGTTCAAACGGATCTCACAGGATTAGTCACCAGCGCGAACTACAATAATGAGAAAGTTCCTGTAGATCTAATTATTGCGCTGTCGGGTCCTCTACTTTCTCCCGAAATAAATTTTGCCCTCGAATTACCGGAAAGTCCTGCTTCCTACCAGCAAGAACTAAATCGTCATTTTTTAAACGACGAAGCGCTTCACTATCAAGCATTCTCGCTCCTAATGTTGGGCGATTTTTTCCAACAAAATNTGGCCATTCAAGAGAGTATAAATTTCGAATCTTCGCTCGGTAACACCACCTCTGAACTCCTTGTGAGTGAGTTTGGCAGTTGGTTGGCGGCGGGAATAGGTCAGTATGTTACTGTCGACTTTGATTACACCACAGGCGCGAACCCATTGACCAACTTTGGAAACCAAGGCGATAATCTTAATCTTGGAGTGTCTAAAAATTTCTTTGACGGAAAATTAAAGCTGCAATCGTCTTTTGACGTGCCAATAGGACAGGAGCAGGCATCAACTTTATTACTTGGAGATACGGAAGTAACACTGGACATCTCAAAGCAGGGTAATGTAGTGCTTAAAGCGTTCAACAGAAGCAATCGTAATGATCCTTTACTCCAAAGTACAGGTCCTTATACACAAGGTGTGGGTGTCCAATTCAAAAAGGACTTTAATAGCTTAACTAAGCCTTCAAAAACTGATTCTCAATAAGGTCGACCGCAGATACGAGATCTTCGACGTAGTGTTTAGGCACTGTAGTATGNGGCTTTAAACCGTGACCAGTTTTTACTCGAATGGTTTCAACACCTGCACTAGCACCGGCTTCGATATCCCTTGGACTATCTCCTACAAGGTAACTTTGCGTTAAGTCAATATTGAATCGGTCCGCAGCTTCTAGTAACATACCTGGCTTAGGTTTGCGACAACTACATTCAACTTTAAACTCTTTAATTTCACCTTCATACCCACTGTGCGGATGGTGTGGACAATAGTAGATCGCCTCAACGAAAGCCCCATCTTGCCCTAATTCTGTTTCCATCTTTTTATGGATTTCATCAAGCGTAGCCATGGTGCAAAGTCCTCTGGCAATCACACTTTGATTGGTCACCACGACCACTAAGAAGCCCATCTTATTTAGTCTGCGGATGCTGGAAGCGGCATACGGGTACAATTCTAGATCTTCCGGTCGGTCGATAAGATCTGTATCGATATTAATAACACCATCGCGATCAAGGAAAACNCACCGTTGTTTGTTATTTAGGTTNCGTGCGGCGACCTTTCCACTTTTTAGGGCCTCTTCAACCTTTTCTAATCGGTCCGGTGTACCCATATCCTTTAAATATTCAGGCGTATTGTAGGCGAACACATTTAATTTTGAATGAAGGGTAGGGAAGATGTCTTTTCCNAAGTCCGCTTTTACCCCTGGTTCCAAATGTTCAAGCACGACAGGATCAAAAACGTAGGCTGCTGCATTCACTAGGTTTCTGTAGCGTAAACCTTCTGGATGCGGTTTTGCATAGAAGGCCGTCACCCGATCNTCCTTATCAACGGCTAATAAGTCGCTGTCGTATGGGTGATCGTTTGGATGCACTACTAATGTGGCGTCCGCATTCTTATTCTGATGGAAAGCCACGAGTCTACTTAGATCCATATCCATTAAAACATCGCCGTAGAGTACCAGAAATGGTTCTTTTAACTGTGCTTCAATAGCTTTCACTCCGCCAACTGTGCCTAATGGCTTTTCTTCAACGTAATACTTGATGTCAACCCCAAAGTCTTTACCGTCTGAGAAATAAGATTCAATATGCTCGTACATGTGATTTACAATGAGCCACACCGTAGTAAAGCCATGCGCTTTGAGTAAGTCTATTTGGTAGGCCAAAAGAGGCTTGCCTAACACAGGCATCATGGGTTTGGGTACGTCCGNTCTAACCTCTGCAAGTCTAGTNCCTTTTCCTCCCGCAAGAATTACCGCTGTTTTCATTCTAACATATTTCCCTCAAACCTAAGAAACTACATTGGGCTTTTTTCGAAAGAATCAGAAAGTTTCAAAAAGACGATTATTTTTTGCTCAAAGGTGTTGTAGATTTCAAAAACGCTATTACATTTGCAACCCAATCAAGAATACGGTCCGGTAGTTCAGTTGGTTAGAATACAAGCCTGTCACGCTTGGGGTCGCGAGTTCGAGTCTCGTCCGGATCGCCAACAGAAAGAAAGCCCCGAGAGCATCGCTCTCGGGGCTTTTTCGTTTAGGTTTTAATCAATTTATTAGCGCCTTCCTTTGGGCTTGTTTGCCCGGCTTTTGTGCAACTCACAATACCTGTGGTCNGGTAGGGCTTCTCGTTCACACTTCGCACCGGTCTTAGTTTTAAAAACACATTTACGAAAGGCTTTTGGTCGAGATTCAGTGTTTTTAGTCCGTAAGAATGGTAAAGCACTCGCACGATCTGGCAAACAAACCGAACAAGGCAGAAGTCCTCGGTTAAGCGCTTGACGTTCATCCACCTTTATTTGTCCATTTTTCAGATACCTACAGCCGTTTAAATGATAGCGTGCACCGGAAGGATTGATCCCTCTCGTTGAGAAAACAACGATTTCTTCCACAACAGCGGAATCACTAGACTCTTGCGCATTAACTTTAATGCTCACTAAACTAAGCAAGACCAATACCTTTATGATTCTTCGAAACTTCATACGAGCAAAGCTATTCATTCTGTTTTTTGCCTGCGAATTTTTGACNGGATTCTCNCAATCCACNAGTATTGATTTNGATTACTTGCAAGTGGTGGAAGCGCCTAGAGGTCCTATAGGCTTCATCGGGACTGCTGCAAATTATCACATCAATGGTGGACCAAATTACCTAGGTATACGTCTGAATAACGCTGCTGTCGGCACCCGGGCAGGCTATTACACCTTTGGTTACCAAGCAGGTAGTAGAATTCCAATAACTAATGCGCTCAACCTCCACCCAAAATTGATGTTCACTTCTGGGGGAGGTGCTGAAAGCAATGACGGTTCAGGAGGCTTCTTAACAACCGCTGCAATGTTAGATTACTCGATCGGGCAATTTAATGTTGGACTTGGTGGTCAATACAGTTACGTCAGCACCGGCATTATTCAAGGATGGAGCCCAATGGTTAGCCTAAGTTTATCTCAAGATTTTAGTCGTTCGCCTTATGCATTGGTTGAAGCACAGATATTCACAAACGCAATGTATTCCATCTGGAATCAGCACGATAGAAACACTGCGTTTGTCGGTGTCGGTGGTCGACTTTTTGATGACCACATGTATAAAAGCGTCTACCTCACTGCGGCCGTCACGGATTTAGGAGGATATATGGATGTGTACGGTGGCTATGGTATTTATAGCGACTTTGGGAACTTCAGAACATTAGCAGAAATCAACCTAGGAACGGGTGGTGGTGGACGCGCACCAGCCGGAGGAGGAGTTCTTGCAGGAATTCAAGGGGAATTGCAATGGCATTACCGTGGAAAGTTTATGGGGCTAAGTAGCGGCGTGCTCAAATGGATCGATGGTCCATTCTATTTTAGTTTTACAGGCCTTCATTTGGGTACCGATTTTAATTTCACCAGTACTCAAAATGAAATAGGCTATTTACCCATGGATCTCAGTATTGAAAACGGGATCAGAACGTATCTCGGCGAAGACGGCTTCTCAAACCTGGGCATTGCTTTTCGCCTTTATAGAAGAGGTATGGTCCAGCTACGGGGAGAGAGTTACTGGGCCTTTACAGACGGCAGAGGTGCCTATGCAGAAGGTTTGTTTGGCCTACGCCTTCAGCCAAATATTTGGTTTATCGAGACGCAGGTGGGTGCCGGAGCAGGGGGTGGAATTAACCTATGGGGCGCTGCCGCGCTAGCTTTTGTCAATGCGGGTTTTGAAATACCTGTAAACGATTATTGGGATGTTACAGCTCGCGGTATCTACAACGTATATTCCTCTCAGGCATTTCCTACTTACGGGTGGCAATTGGGCATGACCTTTAATATCCCTTTTAATACCCAATTCTGATGCGCAGGTTGTTGATCTTCCTTTTCGTTGTAGCTCATCAATACGTTATGGGTCAAGGGACTTCCATGACTCTTATGTTTGAGCCTTTGGAATCTTCTAATGATATGATGTGGGTGACCCAGCGCTTTGAGTTAGTCAAGGATTATTCGAAGACAAAAACCGCTATCTCTGGGGGTTTAGAGACCCAAAGTGCCATTTTGGGTAATTATGGTGGTTTCTATGCTTTCGGATTTACAGGAGGTGTTTATCAATATGTACGTCCATGGGTATTCGCTCATATGGGCGGATCTATAGCCTCAGGAGGAGGTGCAGGTGCCCCGGACGGCGATGGATTAATGTACCGTGGGTATGCGGGTATGTCTGTTAAGAGTAAATACGGGTTTGTGGATGTAGCCTACAATCACATTAATTTTCCTTCAGGAGCCATTACCTCGAATCATATATCCATCGGCTACACCCATGTATTGCCTTATCGAATCGAATATAGCGACCATAACAGCTATTATCCCACCTATTTTGAATTGGTCACGGGACTTTGGTTCTTAGGTCCGGAAGATGCTTCCCGCAACAGTGAACCGGTGCAAAGTGCTTATGCAGGTGTGCGTGTTGGGCAGTATTTGAACACCAATCATACCGTTGGGGGTGAACTTCAACTAGGGGCAGGTGCATTAGGCAACATTGATGGGTACATGAATTACTCCATGGGGCTACGCTTTAATACCCCTTCACAACGTCTATTCTTTCGTACGCACCTAGGATCCGGCGGCGGCGGCGGTGTGTACACAGGTGGTGGAATATCCACTATGGTAAGTGCTGGGGCCCAGTTTGGCGGGCATCAATTCAGCGTTGGACAATGGATGGCGATAAGCGATGAAGCTTCTATTCCGTTTGTTTCGTACAGTCGACATCTAGATTTCAAGAGCTCCTTAGGTTTTCATAGAAAAGGAGTAGACTATACTTATAATGATTCACGCGAGGTAGCCTTAAAAGTGCTGGTCGGAGCGGGTCAACAGCGTTCTCCCGGTTTAGATCGAAACGGTAATCCTTACCATCCTATGTCTGGTATAGCCATGGGGCTAGGCATTGAGGTCTGGAGCAATGAGAATTTTTCATTGGATGCCTATGGTCATACGTTCTGGGCGGCCAGTGGTGGTTACGGTGCTTATGCAGAGGGGTTGTTCAGTGCAGCGTTCATAAAAAATGGAGAGACTTTCAGGTACGGTGTGGACCTGACTTCTGGAATTGCTGGTGGTGGTGGAATAGAGGTGGGTTCTGGCCTGATGATTGCACCTGGAGTACAGGTGGAATGTAAAATTGGCCCCTTATCAAATCTCAAAATGAACCTCAGACAAAAATACTTCCCAGGCGGCACCTACAGTCCCGTATATTTTGGTGTGGAACTAATTCAATCCTTACCTGTTTCGTTGTGGTAAGAGAGTAACTTTGTACTATGAGAAATTTTTTACTGATTCTTTCTTTTTTAATTGGTGCAAGCACTTTTGCGCAAGTAAACCATACCGACGAGAAGGGGCTTAAACAAGGCAAATGGGTTAAGACATACGAATCTGGAAAGAAGCGCTATGAAGGGTATTTCAAGAACAATGTTCCTGTGGGAACTTTCATCTACTACTTTGAACGCGAAGGAGGAAAGATGTCCGAAATCATTTACCGGAAGGAGTCAGGAATAGGTTATGCAAAAGCTTACCATAGCAATGGAGTACTACAAGCCGAAGGAATATATAAGAACCAATTACGTGATAGTACTTGGCGCTATTACGATAAAAAAGGCATCCTCACTCAAAGTGAAGAATATGCTGCAGGTGTCTTAGATGGGGACCAAATAACCTACTACGAGAGCGGTAAATTGGCCGAGAAGAAAACGTTCAAAAACGGTGCGCAAGAGGGCGTATGGCTCAGGAAATGGGAAGACGGGAAGCTGCGCACGAAGGGAATTTATGTGGACGATCAACTGAACGGTGAATGCACCTATTTTGATGAGGAAGGCAAATTATTAGCCAAAGGAGTTTACAAAAGGGATAAGAAGCACGGAAGTTGGTATTATTTCGAAGAGAATAAAGTAGAACGTAAAGAGGATTACCGTTACGGAGAATTGGAAAGTGAAACCATCTATGACACAGAAAAAGAAAAGTGATACAACAGTAGTTGTTGGACTTAGTGGTGGGGTAGATAGTTCCGTCACAGCTCATCTCCTTAAAGAAGAAGGGTACAATGTCATCGGGCTGTTCATGCGCAATTGGGTAGATGAATCCGTCACCATCCATGACGAATGCCCGTGGGTAGAGGATAGCAATGATGCCATGATGGTAGCTGATAAGTTGGGCATTCCGTTTCAAGTGATTGACATGAGCGCGCCTTATCAAGAACGTATCGTAGATTATATGTTCAGCGAATATGAACGCGGTCGTACGCCAAATCCAGATGTCCTTTGTAATCGCGAAATAAAGTTTGACCTTTTTTTGAAAACTGCGCTATCCATTGGTGCAGATTATGTTGCCACAGGACATTACGTGCGTAAAGAGACCGTTGTGGATCAAGGTAAAGAAGTACACCGTCTGTTAAGTGGCCTGGACCCTAATAAAGATCAAAGCTATTTCTTATGCCAATTATCACAAGACCAATTAGCTAAGGCTCTTTTCCCTATTGGCCATCTTCAAAAATCTGAGGTAAGGGAGATTGCTAAAGAAGCAGACTTAGTGACCGCTGAGAAAAAAGACTCACAGGGGCTTTGTTTCATAGGGAAAGTACGATTACCGGATTTTCTTCAGCAAAAGCTGGAGCCTAAAACAGGCAATGTATGGGAAATACCGCGTGATGCTGATATTCTTCGAGTACCCAGAACAACATTAGTAGAGAAGGCAGCGCCGTTCGATTTTCATCCAAAACACGGTTTCAAACGTGGTAAACACAATGGTGCACATTATTATACCACCGGACAGCGCAAAGGCTTGAGTATTGGCGGCAGCCCGCTACCGCTCTTTGTGTTGGGCGTAAACACGACGTACAATGCCATTTACGTAGGTCAGGGCGAAGACCACTCTGGCTTGTATAGGGACGCCCTATTTATAAAAACGTCAGAAGTACATTGGGTTCGAGAAGATTTAAGTTTAGAAGTCGGAGATACGTGTACTTATGATGTTCGCATTCGTTACCGTCAGCCGCTTGTAAAAGCGACCTTACACAGAGAAGAAGAGGGCATTTACATTGCTTTCGAAACGCCAGAAAAGGCCATAACTCCTGGACAATTTGCAGCATGGTACAGAGGAGAAGAGCTAATAGGTTCAGGAACTATCGCAGAATGAGAAAAAGCTTCAAAATAGCGGTCATACTATTTCTTTTTGGTACTTCAGGCCTATGGGCTCAGCAATTGGCATCTCCTTATGCCGTTTCTTTCATCCCTAAATCAGTTTTGATAGATACGCTTAACCCGAGCAGCATTTTGTCAAATAGAGCTGTAGAACGTCGCTCAAAACAAGGAATAGAATTATCAAAGACTGATGTCCCGATACAGCGAACCTATCTTTCTAAAATAAAATCCATTGTAAGTCATAAAGGGCCGGCGAGTAAGTGGTTGAATATGCTTTACGTCGAAGCGACTCCTGANGAATTAGTGCAACTGATGTCGTTGGATTTTGTAGAAAGTATAATCCCTATNCNAGGCGGAATGTCTCAGCAAGAAATTATCGAATTGCCATATGGTTATTCTGAAAGTCAGACCAAGCAGATCTCATTGCACAGTTTGCATGTCCATAGTGATAACGGATATGACGAAATTGTGGCATTAGGAGAAGGAATGCTCATAGCGGTTTTAGACGCAGGTTTCGTAGGCGCAAATTCTATTACGATAAGTGACCAATTAAAAACAACCACCACAAGAAATTTCGTAGAGGGAGGCACCAATGTCTACCAAGGGTCATCACACGGATTTAGTGTGTTGAGCACCATGGCGTCCTATCAACCGGAGGTTTTTATTGGCACAGCTCCACAAGCTTCGTACGCTTTAATCAAAACAGAAAAGGAGCTCAGTGAAACGCCTGAGGAAATGTTTAATTGGATTGCAGGAGCAGAGTTTGCGGATTCTATTGGTGCAGATATCATTAATTCATCTTTAGGATACAGTACGTTTGATGATCCCGCAGACGACTATACTGTGGCAGATTTAGACGGACGTACCTCAATTATATCGCTAGGGGCGGTTGCTGCCGCGCGGACAGGAATGCTAGTAGTGACCAGTGCAGGTAATGCCGGTGGGAGCAGTTGGGATAAGATCACTTTCCCTGCAGATGCAGATAGTATTCTGACCGTTGGGAGTGTCACTCAATATGGTATGGCAAGCAATTTTAGTTCTCGTGGATATACCGTCGACGGAAGAGTTAAGCCCAATGTAAGCGCTCGTGGTGAAGGTGCGGTTGTGTACCGGTCAGACGGAACGCTAGCTTATGCAAATGGCACCAGTTTCAGTTCACCCATAGTAGCAGGGGCAGCGGCTTGTTTATGGAGCACAGTACCGAATGCAACGGCTCAAGAAGTGATAAAGGCCCTTGAAATTAGCGCTTCACATTACTACCAACACAACCCTAGAATTGGTTATGGTATTCCAAATTTAGATTTTGCGCGCCAATACCTTTCTGCAGTTGTAGACGGCGAATTACCGGAAATCGTCGTATATCCTAATCCATTTCCAGATTACATCACATTATTTCTTCCCGACGGCGAATCCTTACCCATCCATTTAGAACTACGGGACCTCTACCAAAGGACAGTAGCTACCGCTACATTGGAATCTAAGCGATATAAGGCACTTTGGGCACCTGGAGAAACTATTGCTGCAGGAACCTATTTCTTATACATTGAAAGGGGAGGACGTATGCAAGTCCTTCGTGTGACCAAACTATTGTAGTTAGTCTCCAAAAAATCCGCGAAGAATTTGTCGTAAGCCCAAGGCTATAAAGGCAATACCACCGAGCATTAGCACTATAGAAAGTACCGTCCAGTACCAAGCTCCAGAGGTTCCTTTACCAATAAACAAGGCAGGACCTAAAAATATAAAAGGGAAGGACCACGCCAGCTTGAATAGACCCGCTACAATCTCNTCTTGATTACTCTTACTCATTAGTATGTTGTATTGCCGTTATCGCAGCTCGTACGNTTCCATGNAANAACAGCATTTCTTCTGCTAGAGCTGGTGAAACTTTTGTTATTTCAACAATCATGCGCGTTCCTCGTTCCACAAGTTTAGCATTAGACAGTTGCATATCTACCATTTTATTCCCTTCAACTTTTCCCAATAGTATCATGGCACTTGTTGAAATCATATTTAGCACCATCTTTTGGGCAGTTCCGCTCTTCATGCGGGTAGAACCGGTGACAAACTCAGGGCCTACTACCACCTCAATAGGATGCTCCGCTGCCTTTGCTATTGGTGCACCTTCGTTACAAGTTATGCAAGCCGTTAAAAGTCCGTATTTCTGAGCTTCTTCTAAACCCCCGATAACATATGGCGTGGTTCCACTAGCGGCGATGCCGACGACTGTATCTTTCTGTGTCAGCGAGTAGGGAAGTAAATCCTTCCACGCACCTTTCCAATCATCTTCCGCATGTTCTACAGCTTTACGTATGGCGGAATCACCGCCTGCAATGAGACCAATAACAGTTTCATGGTCTACACCAAAAGTAGGAGGACATTCGCTCGCGTCTAAAATGCCTAATCGACCAGATGTACCGGCGCCAATGTAAAACAAACGACCGCCCATCTTCATGCGCGCTACTAACTCTTCTACGAAAATGTTAATCTTTGGAACAACAACGGATACAGCCTTTGCTACTTTTGTATCCTCAGCATTAATACCCCTCAGTATTTCTAGAGCACTCATGTGCTCTAATCCATCGTAGAGTGATGTGGATTCCGTGGTCTTCATGCGAGTTTTCTTAAGCGGGCCATATAAAAACCATCATTGTGTTCTGACGGATCTACCGTTTGATCTTCTAGTAATTCAAACTGAGCTCCTGCAGGATGTGCTAAAAAAGCATCCACTTGATGACGATTTTCTTTAGGGAGTATGCTGCAAGTGGCGTAAACCATAGTACCACCTATTTTAAGCAAATTTGAATAATCGCGAATGATGCTGAATTGGACCGATTCCAAGCGTTCTAAATGCTCTGGTTGGAGTTTCCATTTTGTATCAGGTTCTCTTTTAATCACTCCAGTACCAGAACAGGGAACATCTAAAAGTACATGGTCGGCTGTGTTCGACAACTCCTCTAATATTCCCGGTTCTTCCCAAGCTCTTGTCTTAACAATGCTGAGCCCGCTGCGCTGCGTACGTTTTTGGAGCTCACCTAATTTACGGCCTTCTACATCCATTGCNATCAGAGTGCCTTTATTTTGCATAAGCGCACCAAGATGCAGTGTTTTACCTCCAGCACCTGCACATGCATCGATAACTATACTTCCTGGCTTAGGACTTAAGTATGGTGCTATAGACTGAGAACCTGCGTCTTGCACTTCAAACTTACCCGTTTTAAACCCTTCAAGATTATTCAATCGAGGACGTCCCGTTAATAATAGAGCCTCTGGAAATATAGGATGAACCGTTGCTTTTAATCCCGCCGCCTCTAGCTCATCTAGGACCTCTTGAGTAGTAGCTTTAAGAATATTGACTCGTAGATTGACGGAATTAGGAATGTTCATAGCCTTAGCGATCGTATCCCATTTGGACCCCAATTGCGCTCTAGCTTCAATATCAAACCACTCTGAATAGCTCTCTAAGGTCGCGGTTCCACTTAAGCTACTCAGACGTTCATCTATATTGACATCTCGTATGGCATCAAACTTAGGCCAATCCGGAAGTTCATAGCCACGCCAAAGCCAGTATATCCCAAAGAGCTTTTGAAGGTCTTTCCGTTTTGTCGTAGGTTCTTGTCCTAAAAGTCCCCAAAGAAGTCCCCACCAGCGCACCATTTCATAGGTATGTTCGGCAACGAAACTTCGATCTCGTGAGCCCCATTTCTTATTTTGACGCAATAACTTTTCTACAACCTTGTCCGCGTAAAGCCCCTTCCCAAAGGACATTTCCAACGCTTCTAATACTCCTGCGACGGTGTTTGGAAAAATCTTGGGTGTCGCCATTAAAGAGCTGGATAGGTGTTGGGATCTTTTTCATGCATTACAGCATACAATTTTTCTACGATGTCGTCGTGAGAAGGCTTAGAGAAGTAGTCGCCATCAGATGCAAAGGCCGGTCTGTGATCTTTGGAGGTTATGGTAACCGGAGCACCGTCTAAATACTGATAGCCCTTCTGGTCTTCTAAAATATGTTGCATCAAGAAGGCAGAAGCACCGCCACGTACGTCCTCATCTAGGATAACCAAGGTATTTGTTTTCGCTAAGCTTGCTGCTACATCATGGTTTAAGTCAAACGGAATAAGAGACTGTACATCAATCAATTCCACGCTAATGCCCATAGTCATAAGTTCTTGTATCGCAGCTTCTGCAATGGTACAGTTTGAACCGTAAGTTACAAGCGTAATATCAGTTCCTTCCTGCATAATCTCTACCTCACCGATGGGCATTGTGAATTCGCCAACATTAGTAGGAAGTGCCTCTTTTCTTCTGTAGCCATTCAAACATTCAATGACGATAGCAGGATTATCTAATTGCATTAATTTATTGTAGAATCCTGCAGCTTTAGTCATGTTCCTTGGGACCAAGACATACATACCTTTGATGGTGTTGATAATGGTTCCCATAGGTGACCCAGAATGCCAGATTCCCTCTAGCCTGTGCCCGCGAGTACGAACAATAGTTGGTGCTTTTTGACCACCTACCGTGCGGTAGTGAACAGTAGCTAAATCATCGGACATGATTTGAAGTGCATAGAGTAGGTAGTCTAAATATTGAATTTCAGCAATAGGACGTAATCCACGCATTGCTAACCCTATACCTTGCCCCATAATGGTGGCCTCACGAATTCCAGCGTCTTGAACTCTTGTTTCACCGTATTTTAATTGCATGCCCTCAAGGCCTTGATTCACATCACCAATTTTACCGGAATCTTCACCGAAGACCATCGCTTCCGGATGCTTGGCGAATAGGGCATCAAAATTGTCTCTGAGTATGATTCTTGCATCTACCATCTCTTGAGTCTCGTATACTGCTGGGGAATGATCTAGAAGTGCCGCCTCAGCCTGTAAGCTATACAAATGAGAACTGTAGCGTTCGTTTTGTACAGCGTTTTCTTTACTTAGCCATGCTTTTAACGGTTTGACGTCTATATTACTATCACCCGCCACTATTCGAATGGCCTTACGAACTGCTTTGAAAGAATGTGCCACCTCAAGATCCTCATGAGCCTCTAATTCTTTAATAACATTAGTTATGAATATTCCCTTCTCGCCCTGGGTTTGAATACTTTTTAATAGAGGAAGTACCTCATGTTTCAAGCGTATTGGATGACTTTGGTAAATGGACCACGCTTCCTTTTTACCGTCACGAGCTAGTTTTTTAGCTTCTTTTGTGATCTCGTCCAGCTCTTCTTGAGATGCAACATCATGTGCTAGGATCCACTCACCGAACTTTACAATACAATCTTGATCTTTTTCCCACTGTAAACGCTCTGCCGTCTTGTAACGTTCATGAGAACCGGACGTGCTGTGTCCTTGAGGCTGAGTCATTCCTTTTACGTGAATCATAACAGGAACATGCTCTTCACGTGCTACACGTCCAGCATGTAGGAATGTGTTTATTAGTGCGGGGTAATCCCATGCTTCAACCACAAAAATATCGTACCCTTTTCCTTTTTCATCACGCTGAAATCCCTTGAGAATCTCGCTTATATCTTGCTTAGTGGTTTGATATTCCGCACCCACAGATATACCGTATTCGTCGTCCCAAACGGAGATGACCATGGGTACCTGTAAAACCCCTGCGGCATTTATAGTTTCGAAAAAGAGTCCTTCAGAAGTGGAAGCATTCCCTATAGTTCCCCAAGCCACTTCTCTACCTGCTTTTGAAAACTTATCACTACCGTCGAAAGAAACTTCTTTGTA
>JGI26088J50261_1000555_pt1 | contig 21768 bp, 24 predicted proteins | sample SaaInl1SG_22_DNA_FD_50261 | JGI IMG/M metagenome (IMG submission 50261)
ATCTTTTAATTAATTTTCTTAAGGAGAAATATTATGTGGACAAAACCAGCAGCTACTGAAATGCGTTTTGGTTTCGAAGTAACCATGTACGTAATGAACAAGTAATTCTTGTTCTTATATAAAAGACCCGATTTATCGGGTCTTTTTTTTTGGTAGAATAGTCGCATGATAAAAAAAATTTTAATTTACTTCGTTCTTGCATTTTTTTCTCCTACAGTTTTCTGTGCCTGGACCTTAATCTATGAAAATCCAGAAAAAGAAGCCAAGTATTACGTCGATCTGGATGCTCTCGTAAAAAGAAAAAATGCCATTCGGATGATGACACTTGAAGATTTCAAGGCTCCTGTTATCATAAAAAAAAATTCCTATAAACTCAGCTATAACTCTATTCGGTCATTTTCTGAATTTGATTGTGGGCAAAAAAAAATGAGAATCCTCTCTTATTCTGTTTATCCCTCTCAAATGGGTAATGGAGATCCACTGATGTCTAAAGGTGCTCATTTTGACTGGATGCCTGTCAAATCAAATACTCTAAATGAAGCCTATCTCCAAATTGCCTGTCAAGAGGGTCAGTGACTTTAAAAAGGTATTTTTTCACTTCTAACTTTTGTAGATAAAATTGATTTAAATTCAGATTGGATTTTTGTTAAATTCAATTCACTATCGGCCTCAAATCTTAAGACTATTACTGGGGTAGTGTTCGAAGCTCTCATTAGTCCAAAGCCGAAAGGATATTCAACCCTTAAGCCATCAATTTTTATTATTTCGAGGGCGTCTTTAAACTCAGCAGTGTTTTGAAGATCTTGAATAATTTTGTGCTGCTCACCTTCATTCACTGCAATATTAATTTCTGGTGTCGAAACTCCTTTTGGGAGATTGCTCAACACTTCTTGGATAGGTAATGTTTCATGACTCAGAATTTCAAGCAATCTTGCCCCTGCATATACACCATCATCAAAGCCAAACCATTTATCGTTGAAAAAGGTATGACCACTCATTTCTCCCGCTAGAACAGATTTTGTTTCCTTCATTTTCTCTTTAATTAATGAATGCCCTGTTTTCCAAATTAAAGGATTTCCGTTATTTGCCTTAATCCAATCAAATAAATAACGTGACGACTTTACATCAAAAATAATGGTTTGATTTGGATGGTCTTTCAACACACTCTTTGCAAAAAGCATCAGCTGGCGATCTGGAAAGATAATCTCACCATTTTTATTCACAACTCCTAAACGATCTGCATCACCGTCAAAAGCGAGCCCGATTTCACACTCGCTATTGGTTACAACCTCAATTAATTCTTGAAGGTTTTCAGGTTTTGATGGATCTGGATGGTGGTTTGGAAAGTTACCATCAACATCATCATAGAGTGCCACAACGTCAGCACCAAGCTCTTGAAATAATTGTTTAGCAATGATGCCTGCAGCACCATTTCCACAGTCAATGGCAATACGCATTTTCCTCTTCAGTTTTACGGTATCGAGAATATGATTTTTATAATCCAAAGATACGTTTTTTGTTGTTTTTTTGCCATTCCCAGAATTGAAATCATTATTGATAATTCTACTTTTAAGTTGCTGAATAGCCATGGAGCTTAAGGTTGTGTTGTTGATAACCATCTTGAAACCATTGTAGCTGGGTGGGTTATGACTTCCTGTTATCATAACCCCGGTTCCGGTTTTTAAAAAGTAAGTGCTGTAGTACAACATCGGCGTTGTAACCAAACCAATATCTATCACGTCTATACCCGAGGATAAAAGACCTTCTATTAAGATTTTAGATATGCCAGGACTTGAAACTCTCCCGTCATAACCAACGCTAATTACTTTTTGATTTTGATTGATTGATTCTGAGCCGATTGCTTTTCCAATCATTAAAATAGAATTATCTGACAACCCCTCCCCAACAATACCGCGAATATCATAGGCTTTAAAAATTGATTCATCAATCATTCGTACTCTTCAATCCAGGCCATTTGAATAGCCTCTAGAATTTTTTCACCACAATTTTCTTTTTTATCGCAAAATCCATCAATCGAGAGGGTCCATTCAAGCAGATCGGTAAACCTTATGGTTTTTGGATCTATTTCTGGATAATGGTCGTAAAGATGTTCTGCGATTGCGTTTGAATCTGTCCATTTCATAATTAAATTTACCTCAATTTTGTTTTAAATCTATGAAATACCATTAAAACATTTACTTCAGCATGATAAAATAATTTTTTTAAAAATATTTAATTAATTTACTAGCTTATGTACAAATATAACGATTATTCACTAAAAGAAATTGACCCTGAAATATTCGCTCAAGTTGTTAATGAGCAAATAAGACAAGAAGAGCATATTGAGCTTATAGCCTCGGAAAACTACACCAGCCCAGCGGTAATGGAAACTCAAGGGTCCCAATTAACCAACAAATATGCTGAAGGTTATATTGGCAAGAGATTTTACGGTGGATGTGAGTTTGTTGACCAAGTAGAACACTTAGCTATTGAGCGAATTAAAAAGCTCTACGGAGCCGAATATGCCAATGTTCAACCGCACTCCGGAAGTCAAGCCAATCAGGCTGTTTATTTTGCCTTTCTAAAACCCGGCGACACAATTATGGGCATGAATTTAGGGCATGGGGGACACCTAACTCATGGGTTCACCCGCAAATCTATCAGGCAAGTTATTTAATATTGTTCCCTATGGTTTGAACGATAATGAAGAAATTGATTATGACCACATGGAGGCTCTAGCTATCGAAAATAAGCCAAAATTGATTATTGGCGGTGCATCAGCCTATGCGTTATCTTTTGACTGGAAAAGAATGGGTGAGATAGCTAAAAAAGTTGGAGCTTATTTTATGGTGGATATGGCTCATTACTCAGGACTGATTGCTGGTGGGGTTTATCCGAATCCAGTTCCTTATGCAGATTTTGTAACTTCAACAACTCATAAGTCTTTACGAGGCCCGAGGGGTGGGTTTATCTTAGCCAAGGAAGAGCATGCTAAGGCCCTGAATTCTATGGTTTTTCCAGGCATTCAGGGTGGACCTCTGATGCATGTCATAGCAGCCAAAGCAGTCGCTTTTCTTGAGGCATCCAAACCAGAATTCAAAGTTTATCAAGAGCAAGTTGTCAAAAACGCTAAAGCAATGGCCAAACAATTTATCCAAAGAGGATATCGGGTAATTTCTGGAAGAACAGAATCCCATGTTTTTTTAGTAGACTTAACAGCCCAAAAATTGACTGGAAAAGAAGCTGATCGTATTTTAGGATTGGCCCATATTACTGTTAATAAAAACTCAATCCCCAATGATCCCGAGAGCCCTTTTGTTACCTCTGGAATTAGAATAGGAACTCCAGCCATCACCACACGAGGGCTTAAGGAAGACGAGTCAATTCAGGTGGTAAATTTTATTGCAGACGTTCTTGATAATCCTGAAGATGAAAACATTCTGAATCAGGTAAAACATAGCGTATCCGAATTGATGCAAAAATTTCCAGTTTACAAAAAATAAGGAATTTTAATGAGATGCCCCTTTTGTTCTAAGCCAGACACGCAAGTTATAGACTCAAGAGTAAATGAGGCTGGAGATTCAATAAGAAGGCGGCGTAAATGTCAGGCATGTGAAAAGCGTTTTACTACCTATGAAAGTGCTGATTTAGGTTTACCAAGCGTAATTAAGCAGGATGGTAAAAGAGAGGAGTTCAAGGTAACCAAGCTTGAGCAGTCTTTTGCGAGAGCCTTGCACAAAAGACCTGTGCCTGCAGACTTTGTTAGTCAAGCAATAACCAATATTATTCAAAAAGCTCTATCCTCAGGTGAAAAGGAGATTGATTCACGAACGCTTGGAGAGTCAGTAATGCTCGAATTAAAAAGATTAGATAAGGTGGCGTACATTCGTTTTGCATCGGTATACCGTAGCTTTTCTGATGTTGAAGATTTTAGTAATGTAATCAAGGATTTGGATTAGATTGAATCAGGATCAGCTTGATTATTTTTTTATGTCAGAGGCACTTATTTTGGCTGAAAAAGGTAATAACGCATGCCACCCAAATCCTCGGGTAGGCGCAGTCATAGTCAAAGATAATCAAGTAATTTCGCGAGGATTTCATCAAAAATATGGATCCAAACATGCCGAGGTTGAAGCAATTCTTTCTTGTAAAGATCAAAAAAAATTAATAAATTCAACAATTTATGTAACATTAGAGCCATGCTCACATCAAGGAAAAACTCCACCGTGTGTCGATTTAATTATAGAAAGAAAAATCTCAAGAGTGGTTGTTGCAACATTAGATCCAAATCCTCAGGTTAATGGCGAGGGGATTAAACGATTAAAAATGGCTGGAATTGATATTACGATTGGTATCCTTGAAAACCAGGCTAAAGAATTGAATCTTGGTTTTTTTTCAAGGATTCTTAATAACAGACCTTTCATAAGATCGAAAATTGCTTCATCTTTTGATGGCAAAACCAGCCTATCAAACAAAGTTAGTAAATGGATAACCAATAAGTATTCCAGAGAAAATGTCCAGCAAATCAGGGCCCAAAGTAGTGCGATTCTAACTTCGTACAAAACCGTAAATGATGACAACCCAAAACTGACTGTCAGAAGCCTGCCAGATGATGCGCAACCCATTAGATTTATTATGGATACTCATTTAAAAATAGATTTAGATTCGGATATCTTAAAACAAAAAAATGTTTATGTTTTGCACGGTGTTGATTTAAAAGAAAAACCTGATGTAGCTGCTATGTTTGTTAAGATAAAAATGAATGCGTCAGGACTCATTTTGTCAGAATGTATGCGTTTGTTTCAAACAATGGAAATTAATGAGCTATTGATTGAGGCAGGTCCGGGACTTAACGGAGTGTTTTTAAAAAATCATTTAATTGATGAGCTGATTGCTTTTCAGTCACCATCTGTGATGGGTGGACAGTCTAATGAAATGTTTAATCAACCTGTTCTAGAAGATATGAAAAGTAAGATTAATCTTAAGCTTCAGGATCAAAGATTTTTCAATAACGACCTACGATCAATTTTTAGGGTTAGTTATGTGGATTGATAGTCATTGTCATCTTGACTTCATCATCAATGAAAAAAACTCAATTGAAGAGCTAACTAAAATTAACAACCCCAACATTGATTATATTATTTGTCCATCAGCCGATGATAGTAGTTTTAAAAAACTTATCGATTTGAATAAAAGAAATTCCAAAATCCAATATGCATTTGGATACCACCCACTTTTCTTAGAAGGTAAAGACCCAGATATTATTCAAAAACTTGTTGTATACATCGAGGAATATAATCCAATTGCAATTGGCGAAATTGGTTTGGACTTTTATGTCAAAAACTTTAACAAAGATAAACAAATATTTTTTTTTGAAAAACAGCTTGAGTTAGCCAGTAAATATAATTTACCGGTAATTCTTCATGTAAGGTCAGCGATTGATCATGTAATAAACATTCTGAAGCGCTTTCCCAGAATAATTGGGGTTGCGCATGCTTTTAATGGTAGTTTTCAGCAAGCTGAGATTTTGATAGACATGGGTTTTAAGCTTGGATTTGGGGGCGCTATGACATTTGAAAGAGCAAAAAAAATTAGAATGTTAGCTAAAGAATTGCCTTTAAACTCTATAGTTTTAGAGACAGATGCACCCGATATGAATCCAGCATGGCTTAACCCGCAAGAGTCAAACCATCCAAGTCAAATTCAGTTTATATCTGAATTTTTTTCAGAGCATCGCGGCTTATCGCTAAATGACTTATCATGGCAATTAAAAAAGAATATTAATGAAATTTTTGTTTTTAATAAGGCTATTGTATGAAAGTAGCAGATAAATATTATCAGACGATTTACGCTCATAGCCATATAGGAGTTGTTGAGTTTATTGATCAAACTAAATTACCCTATGAATTTGAGTTAGTTTCGACTGATGATTATTTAGTGTTAATAACAGCCATTCGAACTATGCAGGTTAGAGGTGCTCCAGTAATTGGAATTTGTGGTGCACTGGCCTTGGTCTTGGGTACTCAGTGTGATTCGTCAAATTCAAATATTGAACATTTAGCTAAGCAGATTATCTCATCAAGACCTACAGCCGTTAATTTATATTGGGCAGTAACAAAAATAAAAAATTTTTTATTGAATACGCCAGAGAATCAACGAAAAAAAAATGCATGGAATTTTGCTGAAGACTTAATTCAAAGTGATATTCGTGCAAATAAACTCATTGGTGAAATCGGATCAGAAATTATTCATAAAAGTCTTGATAGGCCTTTTAATATTTTAACTCATTGTAATGCTGGTTGGCTTGCTACAGTTGATTATGGAACTGCATTAAGTCCAATTTTTCATGCATTTGAACAAAAGAAGAATATTCATATATGGGTTGATGAAACCCGACCAAGAAATCAGGGACTGTTAACTTGTTGGGAGTTAAAAAACCTCGACATTCCACATACTTTAATTGTAGACAATGCAGGCGGTTTATTAATGATGCAAGATAAAGTTGATCTTGTTATAGTAGGCGCAGATCGAATTTCAACTCAAGGGTATGTGTGTAATAAGATTGGTACCTATTTAAAAGCATTAGCAGCGTTTGATCAAAAAATTCCTTTTTATGTTGCAGCCCCCATATCAACGATTGACCCCAAATTTGATCATGATGTTAATTTTGAAATAGAAGCAAGAGACCAGATGGAAATAAAACAAATTCATGGAGCATCTAATGACGGAAAAAGAACTTCAATCTATTTTCCAGATTATGAAACATATAATCCAGCTTTTGATATCACTCCACCACATTTAATTTCTGGGATTATTACAGAAAAGGGAATTTTTAAACCCTCAGAGCTAAAAGGATTGTTATGATTTCGATTCAAGAAGAGATATGCAGTTTTTCCAAAAAATTAATTGATCATGGCCTGAATCATGCGGCTACGGGGAATATCAGTGTCAGGGAAGATTTTTTTTACATAACGCCCAGCGGCATTCCTGGCGATCTCCTTACATCAAAAGATATTGTTAAATGTAAGATAGGAATTAACGAAAAAGAAATTTCAGAGATGTCGTTAAAACCATCAAGCGAGTGGCAATTTCATCAAGATATATATTTCAATCGAGATGATGTTCAAGCCATCATTCATACGCATTCTTGTTACGCGAGCGCAGTAAGTGCTCTAAGGGATAGTATTCCTTCATTTAATTATATGGTTGCACTTTTTGGGGGTAAAACGATTAATTGCTCTGACTATGAACTGTTTGGAACAAAACAACTTTCGAATAAAATATTAAAAGCTCTTGGAAGTCAAAAAGGTTGCTTAATTGCTAATCATGGTTCGGTTGTTGTATCGGAAGACTTAGAAAATGCTTTTTATTTAAGCCAGGAGCTTGAACATCTAGCAAAACAATATCTTGAGTTAAAAAAAATTGGCGAATTTACTCTTTTAACAGACTTGCAAATGGATGATGTGCTGAGTAAATTTTCTAATTACGGCCCTAAAAAATTCTAAAAATTAAATTGATTGTCGGAATGCTTTCATTCCAGTAAAATGGTTATCCGTCAGTAAAACAAAGCAGAATTCAATGACCAAATACATTTTCGTTACTGGCGGCGTTGTTTCATCACTCGGAAAAGGTATAGCCGCCGCAAGTTTAGGTTCTATTTTAGAATCTAGAAAACTAAAAGTTTCTATGATGAAGCTTGATCCTTACATTAATGTTGACCCAGGAACAATGAGCCCTTTTCAGCATGGTGAAGTTTTTGTAACGGCTGATGGAGCAGAAACAGATCTTGATCTTGGTCATTACGAGAGGTTTGTTACCTCGAAAATGACAAAAAATAGTAATTTCACTACCGGACAGATATATGATTCAGTCATAAAAAAAGAACGTCGTGGTGAGTATCTAGGAAAAACAGTTCAAGTAATACCTCATATTACAGATGAAATTAAACTTCAAATCAAAAAAGGCGCCGAAGGCTCTGATGTCACAATTGTTGAGGTTGGTGGAACGGTTGGCGATATCGAATCACTCCCTTTTTTAGAAGCAATCAGACAAATGGGTTTTGAGGAAGGAAGAAATAATGCCTGTTATATTCATCTTACTTTACTTCCTTATATTGCCGCTGCTGGTGAACTTAAAACCAAACCAACTCAACACTCTGTTAAAGAGCTTAGAGAAATAGGAATTCAGCCAGATTTATTGTTATGCCGATCCGAGACAGAAATACCCATTGAAGAAAAAGATAAGATAGCCTTATTTACCAATGTTCCAAAAGATTCAGTCATCTCTTGTTTAGATGCAGATTCTATTTATAAAATTCCAAATATGCTTCATGCTCAAAATATTGATGACATTGTATGTAGGGTATTAGAAATTGATTCTCCTAAAGCTGATTTATCTGACTGGGATAAGATAACTAAACTTATTGAAAATACTGAGATTGAAATCAAAATTGGTTTTGTAGGCAAGTATGTTGATTTAACAGAGTCCTATAAGTCATTAACCGAAGCATTAAATCATAGTGGATTTCATCATAAAGCAAAAGTCACTTTAAATTTTATAGATTCTGAAAAACTTGAATCGGATCTCTCTCCGTTAAAAAATATTGATGCAATTCTCGTTCCCGGTGGTTTTGGTAAGCGTGGTACAGAAGGAAAGATTATGGCGATTCAGTTTGCTAGAGAAAATAAAATACCTTTTCTTGGCATATGTCTAGGGATGCAACTAGCAGTTATAGAGTATGCAAGAAATAAGGCGGGTCTCCAAAAAGCTAATAGCACAGAGTTTGATTTGAATACTCCTGATCCTGTTGTTGGTTTAATAACAGAATGGAAAGATCGTACAGGGGATATTGTTAAGAGGGACAACAGTTCGGATCTTGGTGGGACTATGAGGCTTGGCTCGCAAGCTGCTTTAATCAAAGAGGGTACTATTGCCCATGAAATATATGGTAATGAAGTAAATGAAAGACATAGGCATCGTTATGAAGTTAATAATAAATATATCGATACTCTCGAAGCGGCCGGTTTAATTTTTTCTTCAAAAACAAAAGATGATGACTTGTGTGAAATTGTAGAGTTACCGAAAGCAGAGCACCCATGGTTTTTTGCCTGTCAATTTCATCCAGAATTTACTTCCAACCCAAAGAATGCACACCCATTGTTTTTAGATTTTATTAAACATGCTGTTAAATTTAGTAAGGAAAAAAAATGAAATTATGCGGATTTGATATAGGTCTTGATCAACCCTTTTTTTTAATTGCTGGTCCTTGCGTAATTGAAAGTGAGGAGATGACTTTAAATGTCGCTGCTCAGTTAAAAAAAATAACAAATGACCTAGGTATAAACTTTATCTTTAAGTCATCCTTTGATAAGGCAAATAGAAGTTCGAATAACACATTTCGGGGGCATGGTATTGATAAAGGGCTTAGAATTCTCGAAAAAGTAAAGCGGGAATTAGAACTGCCAGTATTAACCGATATTCACACAGAAGAGCAAGTTCAAGCAGTCTCTGAAGTGGTGGATGTTCTGCAAACCCCAGCTTTTCTTTGTAGACAAACAGACTTTATAAATGCAGTGGCTCGATCAGGGAAACCAGTCAACATAAAAAAAGGTCAGTTTTTGGCACCGCACGATATGACCATGGTTGTTAATAAGGCAAAAGAGGCTAATGGTGGATTANATAATATTATGGTGTGTGAACGAGGTGTCTCGTTTGGTTACAACACATTAGTTTCCGATATGAGATCTCTTTCAATTATGAGAGANACTGGCTGTCCAGTGATATTTGATGCAACGCATTCTGTTCAGCAACCTGGAGGTAAGGGAGATAGAAGTGGAGGTCAGAGTGAATTTGTGCCTTTGCTATCTCGAGCAGCAGCAGCAGTTGGTATTTCCGGTATTTTTATGGAAACTCACCCAGACCCTAAAAATGCATTATCTGATGGCCCCAATGCAGTTACTTTAAGTGACATGCCAAATCTATTAGCCACATTAAAAGATATCGATGCTTTAGTAAAAAAAATCAAGTAAATTAAATAAAAAAAAGGTAAGTAATGACAATTATTCATAAGATAAAAGGAAGACAAGTTATTGATTCAAGAGGAAATCCAACTGTTGAGGCTGATGTTATTTTAGAAAATGGCGTTATAGGCAGGGCTATAGTACCTTCAGGGGCATCTACCGGCTCAAAGGAGGCGATTGAGCTTAGAGATGGAGATAAATCTATATACTTAGGTAAAAGCGTTATTAATGCGGTCAATTATGTAAACAAAGAAATAAATGAAATACTGATTGGAGCAGATGTATCAGACCAGAGTTTAATTGATAAAAAGCTAATTGAATTAGATGGAACAGAGAATAAAAGCAAACTAGGTGCTAATAGCATGTTAGCTGTTTCAATGGCCACAGCCCGTGCATATGCAAATTTCTTAAATAAACCGCTGTATCAAACAATATCGAAAAATAATACCTTTTCGCTACCAACTCCAATGATGAATATTATCAATGGAGGCGCACATGCTGACAATAGTGTTGATATGCAAGAGTTTATGATTGTTCCGGCGGGATTTAAAACATTTTCAGAGGCAATTCGCTGCGGGGCTGAAATCTTTCATGCATTGAAGAATAATTTATCAAAAAGAAATATGATGACAACCGTAGGTGATGAAGGTGGATTTGCCCCCAATTTGTCTTCTAATGAAGAAGCAATAGAGCTGATCATGGAATCTATTGAAGATGCTGGATACCAAGCTGGAAAACATGTTTTTATTGCTCTTGATTGCGCTTCGTCAGAATTTTATAGTGACGGACTGTATCATTTAGAATCTGAAAATATTAAACTTAATTCGACAGAAATGGCAAATTACCTTGAGGCCTGGTGTGATAAATACCCTATCATAAGTATTGAAGATGGAATGGATGAGAATGACTGGGACGGATGGAGGTTGTTAACGGAAAAAGTTGGGAAAAAAATTCAGCTGGTTGGAGATGATCTTTTTGTCACCAACCCAAAGATCTTAAGGGATGGAATTAATAAAAAAATTGCAAATTCCGTACTCATAAAAGTAAACCAAATAGGTACATTATCCGAAACGTTGCAAACCATAGAGATGGCTCAGGAGAATAAATATACCGCAGTCATTTCTCACAGATCTGGAGAAACCGAAGATACAACCATTGCTGATTTAGCGGTTGGAACGAATGCAATGCAAATTAAAACGGGATCAATGTCCAGGTCTGAAAGAACAGCAAAATATAATCAATTGTTGAGAATTGAGGAGGAACTTGGCGATAGTGCCTCTTATGCTGGACTAAAAGCGTTTTATCAACTAGAAGAATGAAGCTTCTATCTTTAATTTTTACAGCGTTAATTCTACTCTTACAGTATCCGCTGTGGTTCGGAAAGGGCGGGTGGATGAGTGTTATTTCTCTTCAAAAACAAATTGATCAGCAAGTTGTGATTAATAATAAAATACAAAATGAAAATGATGTCTTAAAGGCTGTTGTATATGATTTAAAGCATGGGTCAGAAGTTATTGAGGCAAAAGCAAGATTTGATCTTGGATTAATCAAGCCTAATGAAACATTCTTTTTGGTTATTGGGAATACTAATTAACCTGTAAATGACTTGATACTGCCTATTAATTGGTTGTTGATTGTAAGACTTTTTGTTTCATTTTCAGCAGTAGTCTCAAAAAGGATATATGTATTATTATTTAGGTATGATGACATAACTAAAGTCCCAACCTTTTTTCCATCAAATTTAACTTCTGTTCCTGGTGGGGCAGATAATTGACTACCAATGATGCCAAAATAAGATCGATGTTTAGGTTTTCCAAGATAATGGGTTCGAGCAATAATTTCCTGCCCTGTGTAACACCCCTTTTTAAAGTTTATAGCATTTATTAAATCAAGATTACATGTATGAGCTAAAAATACCTCCTGCGTTTCTTTCGTTATAAAGGGAATACCTGATTTTAAATCTTCAATAATCCAGGAAGATGCGTCGATCGAGATTTCATTATAGTCTATAAATTCTTCATGAATAATAAGGAATCGAGCTTTGTCTCCAGGGATCTTAATGGTTATTTTATTGTTTGAAAAAGAATGATAACTAAAGTCATTTTTAATTTCTTTTAAACTTTTATCGACTGGTTGATCAAATGATCCATATATATTAATTTTTTCATCAATTGATATAGAGACATCAGACCTTAAAATATACATGTTAAGTTTTTTTTGTATTGATTCGGCTATTGCTTTTGGGCATATAAGAAAATATGCACCATTAAATTTTAAAATATAAAAAAAAGCGAACAATCTACCTTTTGGGTTACATAGCCCAGAGTAAATAAATTTTTCATTTGCCAATCTAATATCGTTAGTTAGCTGACCCTGAAGAAAATTTTCACTGTCTTTACCCTCAACTTTGATTGCAGAAAAAAAATGTTCGAGAAGATTTATGATCATTTTGAGAATCGACTTAAAAATACTCTGAAGCTTGATTTGGATATAAAGCGCGCTATAAATAATAATAACGCCAATCCAGCTAAAATAGGCTGTAGGCTAAATTTTGCAGAAGATTTCCATGCTGGAGGTTGTTGTTTCATTGCTTTGGTTATGTTTTTAAAACTATCACCTTTAATGTAGATTCCATTAATCTCAGTTGACAATTTTTTTAAGTACTCTTCATCTAATTTTGATAAATATCTATCACTTGTTCCAGAAGCTACGTTGTTATCTCGGGCTCCAATATTAGATTCTGATATTTGAGCAATCCCAGGTTGAAGGGCAAAGCTTTCATTCGACCAATAGCCTATTAATTGATTCTTATTATCAAATTTTGGAATAGGTGTACCTTCATTGGAGCCTACTCCCACATACAACCAATCCTTGCCACCTTGGAACTGTTCCAGATTGCGTGTATTAAACGCGTGCAGTTTTGGTGCCTCTTCTCCATCTGTAAAAAATATGACTTGAGCAGATTCAGGAAAGCTTCTTATGAGTCTTGCAAGATTAACTGTTGACTCTCTTATTCTCGTATTGCCAGACCATGTTGATCGCCAATCAAGTTTCGATATTGTCGTGTGAATGTTGCTAAAGTTGCTACAAACCTCAATTGGAGAATATGTTGCAGATACTGAAACTCCAGCAAACATTCCAATGCTTACCTTGGTTCCACATGGAAAATAATCGAGAAGTCGATACATAGTTTTTTTGGTGTATTCAAGCCTAGAAATTTTCTTATTGCCGTCAGACATATCTTCAGTATTCATACTCTGAGAAATGTCGGCAATAAGAATATAGTTGTATCGTGATTGTTTAATTGGCAATGAAGGATTAAGGATAGCAATTACTAAAAGTAACAAGCTAATCAAAAGAAAAAGGTCACTCCTTTTATTAAATTGTTTAAAAAGCTTTCTCATATGCTACCTAGGGAAGACCTACGGGGATATTTCCCATTATCAAACCAGGAGAGTCTGAATCTCCAACCCCAGGTGTTGGATCAGGTGGGAGCATGGTTAGGAGTCGGTCAAGATTATGTTTAGCATCCCAATAATACGGTTTGAATTTAAGCGACTGCTTGTATGCTTTAGCTGCTTGCTGGAAAAGATACTCAGCTTCATCGCGAACCGTCATGCTTGTTCCATTAATTAAGAGTCCCCTCTTAAAAAAAATGTTACCAATATTATATTGAATGGCAGATTTTTGATCTAAATTTGCATTTTTCATTAAGTTGTTAAATAAGATAGTTGATTCTTTAAACATTTCTTTTTTTGCTAGCCAATAAGCTGTGGCATATCTTGCTTCAAACGACTGTTCAAAAAAAGATGGATTTTCACCTTTAGCGATTTCATTATTGAATTTATTTGTTTTAAATAAATAAAAGCCTTGCAAGCAAATATTTAAAATACTAATGATCAATATAAAAGTGGCTATTGCAGATAGATACTTTATGGTGAATAAATTTTTTAATTTGATAATCATCGTTTAATTTCTATTAATTTTAATAAGAATAACAAAAAAGTCATAAAAAATGCAGCTATTAAAAAGTGCTTGGAAAAGTCTTTTCCTGGAATAATTTCTTTATAAAAGATCTGTTTTTTTTCTTTAAGGTTAATATCTTTAATGGCCTTCTCTAGTGACTCAGGATCTTCGGCCTCATAAGCCTGAAATGGAGACCTAAATGTTTTGAAGTATTCATACAATTCCAGCTGAGGAGGCATCTGTGTCTCATCAACATGTTTAAAATCTTTATCAAAAATACTGATCCCTCCTGGCTGTCTCAGTACAATCCAATATAGACCAATATCAAAGCGATCAAACCAATCTAATATCTTTTGTTGAGTAGGAGCATCAATTCTTCCAGCTCCGTCTGATAGTAAGATAACCGCTCTTGATCCTGAGTCTTCAACTTTAGCAAATAATTCAGATACACTCGTAAGGCCGGCACCAATATTTGTTTGGAATAGGGCATTACCCGCGGTGGCGTTAACCGCTCCTGTAATTGCTTCTTTATTTTGCGTTAACGGTAAAACAAACATTGCGGAATTACTAAATGTGATCACCCCAATCATGTCATTTTTTCGAGATTCCACAAAATTTGAAATTAACCTTGCTGCAGCCGCTGATTTGGTTTCGCCAATTCCATTATCATCATTTGTTGTTGATCCTGAAAAAGGATCATCCATCGATGCGCTTCTATCTAGGACCAGACCAATTTGTGAACCTACCCCAACTTTGGTAACTTCTTGCTGATTTTGATGAGGCGAGGAAAAATAAATTATAAGAAATAGAATTATTAGACTATTAAATAATTTTATAAGTATCGATAAAAAATTTGATGACGAGTCATTGGGAAGTAATTTATTCCATGAGTAAAAGTTTCTTGTTATGGTTTTAAATAAAAATGGTACCAAGGCCAGTGGAATTAATAAAAGAAATAATGGATTTGAAAAATACATTTTAAATTTTTATCAAGTTAATATCGGCCGATTTTATGGGAAGTTTTTTTTCACATAAGTGACAATGAAAGCAAAATTTTAAGAGCCAGGAAAAAATCTCACCATCATTTTTAAGAGCTTTATTAAAAAGCATGTTATTTGAGATTTTAAAAAATACTTTTAGTTCGGTATCAATATTTTTAAAAGAGGGATTTTGTTTGTAGAGATCATTGAGATTTTTTTCAAAAATACTTGAGTTAGAGATCTTATTTAAACCTTGATGGAGCTCAATGATTAATTTATCTGTTTCGATGTTCGATCGTTTTTTATATTTTTTATAAACAGGTAAAAATATCTTCTTAAATCCAGGAAGTATTGTAAAGCGCGTATATACATAAAAAAGAAAGATAATGGATATTATTGCCATCAAGATACTTTCTATAATCAATTCTTTATATTTTTCTTTATTGATTAACAAAGGGCCCCTAAAGTCGCTCATATCCTCTTCAACCTTAATATCACCAAAAATTGCTATTGGAGACACGGCTATGGTCAGTTCTGGAACTCTTATCTTGAGAATTTCTTCAGGTTTGTTTTTGTTAATAACCCTATAATAGTCGGCGGTTATAAAAGCTGGCTTTGCTACAACATTGTTTGTGAAAATTTGATATGTTAGGTCAAGTTTGTGTATATTATTTTGGTTTGTTTTTTTTACTTCTTGTAACGTTATTCCAAGCAATTGTCCGCGATATCTTTTTTCATAACCAACAATCGGGAGAGATTCTTCGATTAAGCTATAGGGCTCATTAACTATAAGATTGATTTGTCTTTTTATAATGTCTCCCACATGGTAACCAACTTTTTGATTAGGTTCGGTTATCGATAATTTGAAATACTTTTCATTAAGATCAGGAAAATTTTTGGGATCTTCAAATGCAAACAAATTAACGTTTAGAATTATTAAAAGAAATACAAGCCTATGCATGGTAATACTCATTAAAATATTGTGTCATATGATCTGGGTTAAATTTATCGGTTACAAAAAAAGGTGGCGCGTCAAAACGGTTAAAAATCGTTGTTAGATTATTTTTTTGGTTCTCAAACATTTTTGCAATTTTTTTTGCTAACCTTTTTCTCATCAGAACGGTTTTTTCTTCAAATGTTTCCGGATCTGTTAGTGTGGTTATCCCAAAACGGGGTAGATCTTTAAACTCTTTTTCATCCCAGAGAATTATTGGAATAACAGTATGTTTTTTGGTGTTGCTTAGGAAGTTGATAATATGCTCATTTGGCATATGAAAGTCAGATATTATAAAAATTAACGTATGGTCTTTTGGGAGCAGACTATGTAATTTGGTGATGGCACTTGAATCTTTATTTTCAGGTGTGTAATCTTTCATTTCTTTAATTAATGCGTCTACGCGGTATGGTTTGTAAGATAATGGTGAAGTCCATTCTTGGGGTATATCATTATTAAATCCTACAAATCCAATAGCATCACTGTTTCTGTAAGCTGAATTTCTAATAATCTGGGCAATTAGACTAGACTTACAAATTTTATTTTCATGCTCGTTTCCGAACCTCATGCTTGAAGAAAGATCAGAAAATATCATCACTGGAGAAGCGCTTCTTTGATTGAAAATTCTTACGTAAACCTGATCCATTGGGTCCTTCATTGTCATTCTTAAATCTATTCTTCTTGGGTCGGGATAATCAAGAAGATTAGAATGACCTGCAAATTCTATTCCCATTCCTCTTTGATCCGATTTGTGATTTCCAGGATGAATCCCTCTTGATTTCCAATTAATATGATAATTAAAAAAGTCGATTATCATTTTTAATGAGCGCTAACTTTATTGATTATTTCAGTTGTTAACTCTCGAGCGATTTCTGTTCTGCGAAGCTCATAAACAGGGTTGAATACTAGTCTGTGAGCAATAGTTTCATGGAAAATCTGATGGATATCTTCAGGTAATACTGAGGATCTATTATTCATCCATGCATTAACTCTTGCGCATTTCATCATCATGCTAATTCCTCGCGGACTGGATCCAGCGATAATTAAACGTTTAACGTCGATGTCAGATATTTTTACGTTAAAGCTGGAAGGGTTTATGGTTGCTTTCCATAAATTTAAAGCATATTTTTCAAGTTCCTGGGTCGCATCAACATTCGATTGAATTTCTGCAGCCACATCATTAAGTTCGTTAAAATTTAAAATATCTGGCTCAACTTGACTAATCAACTTATCAGCGTTGTGGAATTTTGTATCGAAAATTAAATCAGTCATGAGTTTATCGTTAGAAGGAATTACGATCGGAATCTCCATCATAAATCTATCTCTGGCTGCAGAAGGTATTTCAAAAGTCTCCTCTTTTTCCACTTGATTACGATCAGCAAACACAACTAGATGTGGAAAATGATATTCTTTATTAAATGCTGAGAGGGTTTTTTCAGCCATAATTCTGAGCATAAGAGAGTGAACTTGTGGTCGAGCTCTATTAATTTCATTAAAAAAGAAAATACTTAAATCCTCACCTGATCGAAGAACAGGACCCTTGTCAACATGCGGCTTGCCATCATCTCCAAGGTAGGTATGATAAATCAAATCATTAGGCATTAAGTCAATCGTACCTTCAATTCTTTCATATCCTCCACCAATGCCTCGAGCAACAGCCCTCAGCATTGTTGTTTTTCCAACACCAACATCACCCTCGAGAAGAACATGGCCTCTCGCAAAAATTGAGATTAGGATTAGTCTAATTGGGTTGTCTTGTCCTAAAATTACATTCGTAATTTCTTTTTCTAAATGTTTTGCACTTTTTAGCCAATCAGCTAGGTTTTTTTTAGCCATTATTGTCACTTTCCTTTGTTCTTAAAAATTTATACATTAAGGCATTTAATGAATTTTATTGTTTATAATGTTGTTATTACATTTAAGAAATATAACATGACACAAAAAAATAGCTATACATACAATGAATTAATTGAGTGTGGAAAAGGAAATATGTTTGGTTCAGGTAATGCTCAGTTACCACTTCCTCCGATGTTAATGTTTGACAGAATTATTGAGATTAGTGATTCTAAAGGTGAATTTTCCAAGGGTTACATTAAAGCTGAGATGGATATAAATCCAGATTTGTGGTTTTTTCAATGTCACTTTGAAAATGACCCTGTGATGCCAGGGTGTTTAGGTTTGGATGCGATGTGGCAATTGGTAGGGTTTTTTCTTGGTTGGAAAGGTGGCGAAGGCAAAGGTCGTGCACTGGGTNGCGGTGAAGTCAAATTTACAGGGCAGGTATTACCCAAGGCAAAAAAAATTACTTATCACATTCATCTTAAAAGGGTAATTATGAGGAAATTGGTAATGGGTATTGCTGATGCTAAAATGGAAGTGGATGGAAGAGTCATCTATGAAGCTAGTGATTTAAAAGTTGGTTTATTTAAATCTACGGAAAATTTTTAAGGAATATTGTGCGAAGAGTTGTCATTACAGGTTTAGGAATTGTTTCAAGTTTGGGTAACAATCAGAATGAGGTTAAGGATAGCCTTTTTAACGGAAAATCAGGAATTACCTTTCAACAAGAATATAAAGATCGCGGACTAAGGTCTCAAGTTGCAGGATCAGTAAATATTAATTACGAGGAAATGATTGACCGAAAACTTTTACGATTTATGGCAAAGGGCCATGCTTATGCGTGGATTGCTATGCAAGAAGCAATAGCAGATTCAAAACTAACGGACTCTGATGTTTCTAATAATATGACCGGCTTAATTGTTGGCGCGGGAGGTACATCAACAGAGTCGATGCTATCTGGAACAGAAGTTTTAAAAGAAAAAGGTATCCGAAGAGTCGGCCCCTACATGGTAACAAAAACGATGTCTAACGGAGTCGCAGCATGCTTGGCGACTGGCGCAAAAATTAAAGGAATTAACTATGCGATTAGTTCAGCTTGCTCAACGAGTGCACATTGTATAGGCAATGCATTAGAGCAGATCCAAATGGGCAAACAAGATATCATTTTTGCTGGAGGTGCTGAAGAGGAACATTGGACAATGAGTTATTTATTTGACGCGATGGGCGCCATGTCTTCGAAATATAATGATACTCCTGAAAAAGCCTCTAGAACTTATGATAAAGACAGAGATGGATTTGTTATAGCAGGTGGAGCCGGAATTGTTGTTTTAGAGGAATACGAGCATGCAATAAAAAGAGGGGCAAACATCTATGCAGAGCTTGTTGGTTATGGAGCAACTTCTGATGGGCATGACATGGTAGCACCAAGTGGAGAGGGTGCGGAGCGATCCATGAAGATTGCATTAGGCAATAATACTAAAAATGTTGATTATATAAATACACATGGCACAAGCACACCGGTTGGAGATGTTGTTGAGGTTCAAGCAATTCATAATGTATTTGGAGGGGGTGATTATGGACATATGCCATTAATTGCATCAACTAAATCACTATCAGGACATGCATTAGGGGCTGCAGGAGTAAACGAAGCAATTTACTCATTAATAATGATGAAAAATAATTTTATAGCTGCCTCAGCTAATGTCGAAAATGTTGATGAAAATTTAGCTGAAGTTCCAATTGTTACAGAAGCGCTCAAAGATAAAGAGCTTAAAGTTATAATGTCAAACAGTTTTGGTTTTGGTGGAACAAACGCTACACTTGTATTTAAAAAACTTTAACTGAGTTTGACTAGTATAGCTACTTCTCTATCTTCTGATAGCACTATGTTAAAAGTTCTGTAAGCTGATTCGCTTGTCATAAATTCAAAACCAATCTGTTGCTCAATTATTTCTGCGTAATTCTCAATAGATTTCATTTCACAATTATCTTTTGATGCAATTATAATTAATTCCAGTTTTTTTGAATTATGTTTGCTTAAGATTAATTTGTTTATTTGATCCATTGATGATTTACCAATTTTTATAATTTCATCATTGAAGATTAGTATAGATTCTGTATATTTATTATTCTTAATTTTTAACCAATTTTCTTCATAGGCACTGATATAATTAGAATTGTCATCTGTCATTTCGTGAAATTTCATAGGGTGACTTTTTAAGTTGTTATTTATTTATTATAAAGAAATTTAAAGTGAAACAAATTTTAAAATCCAATAAACTTGATGATGTATGTTATGACATCCGCGGACCCGTTCTAGCTCATGCTAAGTCCATGGAGGAAGCTGGCCATAAGATTATTAAAATGAATATTGGTAATCCAGCAGCATTCGGTTTTGAGGCTCCTGATGAGATAACTCAAGACGTAATCCGAAATATGTCAAAAGCCTCTGGATATACTGAAAGCCATGGGTTTTTTGCGCCAAGAAAATCAATCATGCATTACACGCAAGAAAAAAATATTATCAATGTAGATGTTGACGATATTATTATCGGTAATGGTGTTTCTGAATTAATTGTAATGGCTATGCAAGGGCTTATTAACAATGATGATGAAGTGTTAATCCCTATGCCAGATTATCCATTATGGACTGCTGCTGCTAAACTTGCAGGTGGCCGGCCTGTGCATTATATTTGCGACGAAGATTCTGGTTGGTATCCTGACATTGATGACATAAAGTCTAAAATTTCAAAAAAAACTAAAGCTATTGTGGTTATAAATCCTAATAACCCAACAGGAGCTCTTTATTCTAAAGCGGTTTTGGAGGAAATAATCGAAGTTGCTAGAGAGCATGACCTTATTATAATGGCAGATGAAATTTACGATAAGGTTATTTATGATGAAAAAAAACATATTTCTATCGCATCATTAGCAGATGATATAGTTTTTGCAACATTCAACGGTTTATCAAAAAATTATCGCGCATGTGGTTATAGAGCTGGATGGCTTGTTTTATCTGGCGACAAAAAAAGAGCTGCTGACTATATGGAAGGGTTAAATATGCTTGCTTCCATGAGGTTATGCTCTAATGTTCCTGGTCAACTTGCAATCCAGACTGCTCTAGGAGGCTATCAAAGTATTAATGATCTGGTTGGAATTAATGGAAGACTGTATCGCCAAAGAGAGTTGGCTTATGATTTAGTGACTTCAATTCCAGGGGTTAGTTGCGTTAAACCAGATGCAGCAATGTATTTGTTTCCAAAATTAGATCCAAAGAAATATCAAATTGACAATGACCAAAAACTAATTTTAAAAATTTTAATGGATACTAAAGTTCTGCTGGTTCAAGGAAGCGGATTTAATTGGCAAGATAAGAATCATTTTCGTGTTGTTTTTCTTCCAAATGAAGATGATCTGAAAATTGCTTTTTCGAGATTAAATGAATTTTTTACAAGTATGGGTAAGTAATGACTAAAATTAAGATTGGAATCATCGGGTTCGGCACGGTTGGGTCGGGTGTATTTAAAGTTCTGAATGAAAATAAACAAGAGATTTTAGCGAAAACGGGAAAAACTTTTGAGGTAGTTTCAGTTTTAGATTTAGACAAAGAAAAAATTGAATCGATTACAAATAACGCGGAATTAATTGCCGACAGCTTTGATGATTTGTTGTCAAAATCTGATATCGTCCTTGAGCTGATTGGAGGGACTACTATTGCTTACGAGTTTGTAAAAAAAGTAATTCAAGCAAGTAAACCTATAGTTACTGCCAATAAAGCTTTAATTGCTCTTCATGGTAAAGAGCTTTTTACATTAGCTGAATTAAATAATACAGTTATCTTATATGAAGCGGCCGTTGCAGGAGGTATCCCTATTATTAAAGCTGTTCGTGAGGGATTGGCCTCTAATAAAATTGAATGGGTAGCAGGTATATTAAATGGAACAACCAACTATATCTTAAGTGAGATGAA
>JGI26088J50261_1000556_pt1 | contig 21736 bp, 17 predicted proteins | sample SaaInl1SG_22_DNA_FD_50261 | JGI IMG/M metagenome (IMG submission 50261)
AGGCACTTTAACACCGTGCTTTCCTCTCGCTCTGCCGACCATGACGGTGACCCAGAAAAGAACCAGCAAGCAAAAGAGAGTGACTAAACCTGTTAGTGGATACTGAAACATTGTTTTATCTTCCTTTATAAGTTGTCATGGACTGTATTGGCTAGCGGCTAAAACGCAAGTGATTTAATCCCCTTTTGAGTCACGACTCCTCGTGTGTGCACCTGCGAGGGACCGCGTTAGTTCACAACGCGCTTGCTGGTTTCGCCGGCTATTTCGCGAACCAAGCGGGGCACTAAATAGCCGGGTAGGGCAGCGCGTAGTGCCCTATGAATCTCGATCGCTTGGTGTCATCCGTGTGAAAATGTGCCGTACCTGCTACGGGGTCAGTGAGATGAAGGTAGTAAGGCATGACGCCGGCGTCGTCTAAGCGCTCGCTTAGCTGCGCCAGTGTTTCTGCATTGTCGTTCACTCCACCAAGCAGCACCGATTGATTCAGCAGCGTGATGCCTCGGTTACGCCACTGACGTAGTCGCTGTATTAGCGAGGCATCGAGTTCGGCAGGATGATTGCAATGAATCACGATGGCAATGTTCAGTGAGGACTTTTGGATGCGCTCTGCGAGTGCGTCAGTTAAACGCGCTGGGATAACAACAGGAAGGCGGGTGTGAATGCGAAGTCGTTTCAGCTGCGTCACGTCCTCGAGCACAGTCATGAGTTTGTCTAGGGCAATATCATCAAGAATCAACGGATCTCCGCCGCTTAAGATCACTTCATTGATCTCTGGATTCTGCTCAATGTAGCTGATGATGTTGGCTAGTGCTGACTCATCGAGACGATTATCCGCATAGGGAAAGTGCCGTCTAAAGCAGTACCTGCAGTGGACAGCGCACGCTGACGTGGGCATGAGTAACACGCGGCTTTTGTACTTATGAATCAGTCCCGGTAGCGCGTTGGCGTCAGCCTCTCCGAGTGGGTCCTCAATAAAGCCTGGAGCTGGCAGTGTTTCTGCTCGGTCCGTGATGACCTGCCGCAGCAATGGGTCACGAGGATCGCCGGGTATCATCCGCGCCACAAACGGTTGCGGAACGCGTATGGGAAAGTCCAATGCCGCCCGTTCGTGCTCGGCTAAATCGTCAGCGCTTAGGTTGACGGCATTTAGGAGGGCGCTGGCCGAGCGAATGCTATCGCGCAGATCGGCTTGCCAATTGTCTTCCGCAATAGTGTGCAGCGCTAGTGTTTGCACGCTGGCTGATGGCTCGCTCATATCTGCTCAGTCATGGATATGGTCTACTTCAATAAAACCGGCGTCTAAAAGGTCTAAGTGAAATAAGAGGATGGTTATTACCGCTACGGCGCGCAGACCGCCAATGTGCGGCATGTGTTGTGTATTTTGCATGGATGCAGATTACATCACATGCTTAAAACGAGGCTACAATTAAAACGGCGGTAGCCCAGACCTTAGTGAGGTCCGGAAGAGCGGCTTATGCTTTGTTCTTGATTTTGCACAGAGACCACCAGAATTCCCTAAGTTAGTACAGCGATCTTGTTGCGCTCAATTAGGCCTACGTCCACGTCGTAGCCTAGCCCCGGCAAGGTGGGCGCGTGAGCAAACCCATCCTTGTCTATCTGAATCTCTTCTACCAAGCCATGCCACCAGGCTTCATGGGGCAATAAAATCTCCATAAAACTGGTGTTGGGAATAGCCATTTGAACATGCAGATTGGCTACGTCATTCAGTGAATTTGCACCATGATGTATTTCCAGCTTCATAGCAAATGCCTCAGCAAGGTGGGCAATTTTCAGGAGTGATGTAAGGCCGCCTTTAATCATGACNTCTCCGCGCAGCATGTCAGTGGCCCTGCTTGTAATCCATGGNGCGTAGTCATCGAGCCAACCACAGGGAAATTCCGTAGCCATCACCGGAATATCCATTTTCTCCACAAGCTTGGAATAGTTATAAATATCGGTGGTGGGCAAAGGGTCTTCGTACCACAGGAAACCCATTTCATGAATCGCATGCCCAACCTTGACCGCTTCGCCAATGTCATACGCTGAGCGCGAATCTAGCATCAGATTGAAATCGTCGCCCACCGCTTTACGAACAGCTTCGCAAGCGGCGATATCTTCGCGCCAGCGTTGACTTGGATGAAGCTTATAGCCGTGGAGTCCTCGCTCTTTGACCTCAAGTGCTTGCTCCACATAACCGTCGATGGAGTCGTGCTGTTCAGAACTCGCGTATACGGGGATTTTCTCGCGAAAGCTGCCCAACAGAGCATGGATTGGCAATCCACTGATTTTTCCTGCCAGATCCCACAAGGCGATGTCGACCGCACAGACAGCGAGAGTACTCACCTGCGCCCGCATGTGAGACATGCGATGAAAAAGAATGGCTCGATCCAGGGGATTCTGTCCCATCAGAATCGGCTTGAGGAAACGGATGATATAGGGTGCCTCCAGACTTGCGGGATGGACACAAAGCCCCAGAAGAGCATGTCCTTCCACACCCTCATCGGTTTGAATCCGAACCAACCCTAGGTCACTGCTACTGGTTATGGCCTTAACAGCGTGATCGTAGCTCTTCATCGGAATATCGTTCCACTCGAACAGGGTGACCGTAACGTCTGTAATTTTCATTAGAGAACTACCTCAATAAGATGTGGACCTCGTGTATTCATACAGTGCTCGAATTGCTCTCTAAACTCCCTCGTCGTGCCCGCGCGAGTCGCTGGCACACCCATGCCCTCCGATAATTTGACCCAATCAAGATCCGGGTTAGTTAACTCAAGCTGCGAGCGTGCGGTTGGACCGGGGGATCCAACACCCACGCGACCAAACTCAATTTCCAGAATCGCGTATGACCGGTTGGAAAATATGACGGTCGTTACGTCGAGCGCCTCTCTTGCCTGCGTCCATAGAGATTGCAGTGTATACATGGCACCGCCATCGCCATGTAGGCAAATGACTTTACGATCAGGACAGGCAACGGCGGCACCAGTAGCAACCGGCAGTCCTTGACCAATGCTACCCCCCGTTACCGACAACCAGTCATGCGGTGCAGCGGTTGCAGTTGCTTGTGCTGGAGCAATCCCTGACGTGTTGGCTTCGTCGGAAACAATGGCCCCCTCAGGCAAATAATGTGCAATGATTTGCCCCGCAGAAACTTGATCAAGCTTAGCCGTATCTGAGGGCAACTGCGTCTTGAGTTCTGTTAGAACGGTGGGTGCATTGGCTGCCCCCACGGCGTCAGCCAGACGACCCAGTGCTTGAGCAGTATCCTCGTGCCCATGCGACGCATAGACAATTTCACAATTTTCCGGCGTCAGCCAACTCGCTTTGCCCGGGTAGGCAAAGAATGAGACCGGCGGCTTTGCACCGGCAAAGACGATGGCCTCAACGCCCTTGAGCTCAGCTTCAATTTGCTCTGAAAAATACGGCAATGGCTGTACGGAGACACGATTTGCGCCTCGCTCACGCCGCCCGTTTGACGTCGGGCACATCAAACGGGCGCCGGTGGCCTCTGCGACGCGCCCAGCATTTATCAGTCCGTCGCCATAAAGGGCGCTACCGCCAATCATGAGAACGACTTTTTTGCCGGATTGAAGGAGCTGCGCTGCAGCATCGATCGCTCGTTGATCCGCTTGAGGAAGAGTGGGACGTGGGATGGGCTGTGCCGGTCCCAACGCCTCCTGCCACGCCGTATCAGCAGGAAGGATAAGCGATGCGATCTGCCCCAATCCTTGCATTGACGCTGCCACAGCGCGAGCACCATCCGCCGCGACGGTCTTTGCACTAGTACTCGTGTGTATCCAACCCGAGACAGGCGCGGCGAACCCCTTGATATCTGAAGTCAGGGGCGCGTCGTATTGACCGTGGTAGGTCGCATGATCGCCAATGATATTGACAATAGGTGTCGAGGCCCGGCGCGCGTTATGCAGATTGGCAAGGCCGTTTGCCAGGCCTGGGCCAAGATGCAAAAGCGTCGCTGCGGGTGAACCTTTCATCCTCCCGTAACCATCAGCGGCACCGGTAACAACGCCCTCAAATAGGCAAAGAATGACGCGCATGCCGTCTATTTTGTCGGTGGCTGCCACGAAGTGCATTTCTGACGTGCCTGGATTTGAGAAGCAGGTCGTTACACCTGACTCCACCAGCGTACTAACGAGACTTTCAGCGCCATTCATAATTAATTTCCTTTATTAAGACGAAGGCTTTATCGCGATGAATTAAATACTCAGATTGAGCAGATTGCCGTTGCCAAGGAGTCCAATTGGCCCTTAGTTATGCAGCACATAAGCACGACACAGTCCCTCAAGCATGTACCCTGAACAGCTTCGGTTTCGTTGCGGTAATGCGCTGTACAGGCTTCTATAAACTTACTGTAAGGGGGCCGATTCACCGTGGTTANTCCCTTGTTGTTTGTTATTAAATTCATACCCGTCGTGGCGTAATGACAATAGACATTTGCGCAGTAAAACATCGACGGCGNGCTCAAACGCTGATCGCTGCCTCTGAAACTGGGTCGCCAGCGATACGCGAATGCAGCATCACGCGTGGTTCCGAGTAGTCCCAGGGACAAGCTCGGTGCATGAGGCAGCGGTTGTCCCAAACCACCACATCGCCCTGCGACCAGCGATGCTGATAGCAGCGTCGCTCGTCACTGACAGAAAAGTCGATTAGTTCGCTTAAAAGTTTAGCGGAGTCTTTCTCTAACAGTCCTGAAACCCCAAAGGCATGGCGGCCGACGGCCAGGGCTTTTCTACCGGTCTCTGGATGCACTTTAACCAGTGGTCGGCGAGGTATATCAGTGACATTTAGGCCGTAGCCAAGATATTCGCTGTTACTGCTCTTGGTTTCCTCGCCGAGTTCTTTTTGACTGTGTGCGAGGGAATGGTAAGCAGACAGCCCTGTTAGCTCTATCCGGGTTTGTTCATTGAGTGCATCCCACGCTGCGCGCATATCGGCGAATGCGGTGTCGCCCTGAGCCGTTGGAACGACCTTGGCACTGAAAACTGCGCCTTTGGCCTGTAACGGCATGTAGGTGTTGTCCTGATGCCAATGCATATTGCCACGAATAATTTTCATCATGTCGTCATCTGGCGCGTCCCGAAGACTCCCGTCTGGCAGTACATTGCTTAGCTCTGCTGCTTCCAGGCCTTCGACAAGTTCGCCAAAACGTCGGGCAAACGTCATTTGTTCCACATCGCTCAGATGCTGGTCAGGAAAAATTAGCAATGCGTGCTTCAACCACGCCTGATACAGATGACGAAAACAGCTCTCGTCGATTTGAGGAAGTCGAAGGTCTGTTACGACAGCACCGAACGTTTTGTTCGCCAGTCGCTTAATAGAAAATAGTGCTGATTCTCCACTCATTTTTGGCCCCCTACTTTTTCATTGTGATTTTTTGCTTCACTGATTGACTTCGGGCAGTGTACAATTTTTCGATTTCGAAATATATCACCTCATATAATTCGAGGTGATTGCTAAAGGTCTTGATGGTGATAGCTGAGGAATAAATCATGACAGAGCTCTATATCAGATATGAATACTGGGTTGCAGTGATGCAGCTGAGCCTAGCTATGCTGGGCATGGGCGCCACGCTTACCGGCAGGGATTTTCGCGATGTTATCCTTGAACCTCTGGCAGTTTCGGCGGGGACCATTATCCAGCTTGTTTTTGTGCCTTTGGCGTCGTTTGTTTTTTTAAGGGCGTTTGGCGTGGGCGGAGGCGTCGCGGTGGGCATTGCTCTTATCGCCGCAATCCCCGGCGGCACCATCTCCAACGTGTTCACATTTTTCGCTCGAGGTAATTCCGCCTTGTCGATAAGCATTACCGCAATTACCACACTTCTTTGCCTTGTAACCACACCGCTGATCCTGTCGTTGATGATCGGGGAATACATGCCCGATGATTTTGCGATGCCTCGGGCACAGATCGTGAAAGAGATAGCGCTTGTTCTTTTATTACCTCTAATGACAGGCATGGCTTACCTTTATCTGCTGCCGGGGAGTGCGCCCACGCTATCAAAATGGAGTATTCGGGGTTCAATTCTCGGCATCCTTGTTATTGTGCTCGGCTCTGCAGCGGCTGGCCGACTAAATATGTTGGCTTTCGGTTACGACAATGTGCTCCTGGTAGCAAGTTTTGCGGTTTGCCTTACGTTAATGGGCGTCCTTTTGCCACGGCTCATGGGCTTGTCCCGTGCAGATTCAACCGCGATCGAGTTCGAAGTGAATTTGCGCAATATCAACCTTGGAGTTCTCATTAAGGTCTCCATATTCCCCGCCGCGGTCGCTGAGACAGCGCAGCTGGGGAATATGGTTCTGTTTACACTGCTACTTTACGGTGCTCTCCAGCTTCTACTTGCCCCGATTCTGATCACGCTTTATCGGAGAATCGGTGCCGGCGATGCGGAACTTTGAGCTGAGACCATTTAGTCACAGCGGCACTTCGGCCATCGGTGGAAATACGTCAGTCCCTGTGTAGGGGTGCGCATCGGCCACAGCCTCGTTGAGCTCGAACCCTAAGCCGGCGCGGTCGGGTACGATGACGTAACCGTCTTCCCACTCGATAGGCGTGGTGAGCAGATCGTTAAAAAACCCGTCGAAGTTATCGATGCTTTCCAGTATCAGGAAATTAGGCAGAGTCGTTGAGAGCTGTATATTCGCTGCGGCCTCCATGGGCCCTGCGTATAAGTGCGGTGCAAACTGCGCGTAGTGAGCCTCGGCCATCGCTGCAATTTTTTTGCCCTCCAGAATTCCGCCAACGCGACCGAGTGCAGGCTGTAGAATTTGAATAGCCTGCGCTTCAAGCACCTTGGAGATTTCAAAGCGACTCACCAGGCGCTCCGCCCCGGATATTGGGATGGTAGTGGACTTCGCGACTCGCGCCATTTCCTGTGGATTGCAAGGCGGCACCGGCTCTTCAAACCAGAGCGGATCGAATTTCTCCATTCGGCGAGCAAGACGTATTGCACTTGAGGTCGTTAACTGGCCGTGGGTCTTGATCATTAGATCGCATTTACTTCCGGCAACCTCTCGCAAGCAGCCCATTAAATGCTCCGCTTCATCCAGCACCTGCAGTGAGAGCTGTCGGGGATCAAAGGAGCCCATGGGCATTACGGGGTCCAGGCCAACTGCGGTAAAACCCATGTCGATGTAGTGTTGCAAACGCTTGGGCGCCTGCTCCGGATCGCCATGGAAGTTTTCCGCGGTTAGTTCTTCGACGTCAGGGTAAAGATAAGTGTACGAGCGGAGTCGCTCATGTACTTTGCCACCCATAAGATTATAGACAGGTTGATTCAGAGCTTTGCCGATAATATCCCAGCACGCCATCTCCAAGCCCGAGAGCACGCCGCCCGTACTGAGATCTGGCCGTTGGGCGAAGCCCGCGGAGTAGATAATTCGCCACATCTTTTCAATATTAAATGGACTTTCGCCCGCCACATGGCGCTCGAAGATGTTTTCAATCATCTGACATATGACGTTTGGCCCGAAGGGAACGCCATAAACCTCACCGTAGCCACAAATGCCATCGTCTGTCGTAAGTTTCACGAATATCCAGTAAGCACCGCCTTTATGCGGTGGTGGAGTGGCAACCGCCCAGGTTTTCACGTCGGTTATTTTCATTGAAGCTCCTTTTTTATGCGTGGTGTTAATGCGCCACTGTGGTGGCCTGTGCGCTCAAGCCGTAAGGTAGCAATGCCATAAAATTCGGCCTAATTTTATTTTTTTAACTTATCAATAAATTATGAAAATAGTATGCTGAGGAGGTTTTACCCTTAGCGTTGGCGACTTAGGAGCGCTTTACCTTGACGGCCCCCGTTTCAAGGCGAATGTCACACCGGAGCTTTAGATGTTTAATCTCAATCAATTACGGCATTTTCGTCTGGTCGCGCAGTTGGGTAACTTTGCCGTTGCCGCACGGCAGGCACATATTACGCAGCCAGCCCTGAGCAACTCCATAAGAACCCTGGAAGAACGCCTAGGGATTCAGCTTTTCGATCGTAGCGAGCGGCCGGTTCGACTTACAGCGGTGGGACGTGATCTGTTAAACCGGGTTGAGTCTCTGCTTGTGGAGGCTGGGAACTTGGAGAAAGAGGTCGGCTATTTGGTCCAGGGCATGGCAGGGGAGCTTAGGATAGGTATGACGGCGCAGTCTTCCGGCAGCATGGGGGGCAAGATTCTGGGCGTCTGGCAGACCGCCAACCCGGCTATGAGCGCTGATGTGACGGTAGCGGATACTCCAGTACTACTCGAACTTTTGCGGACTGAAAAGCTTGACCTTATGATTGGAGATGCACGGGATCTCCCTGTTAGCTCCTCAGAGCTTGATATGTCGCCCATACCGCAGGAGGACGGCCGAGCATTCTGCAGAGTAGGACATCCTGTGCTGGCGAAACACAAAATCGAGTTTTCTGACTTACTCACTTATCGCTTTGCCGGGGCGCATCTTTCCAATGAGCTGCTGGAATCACTGACCGAGCGTTTTAACCTGGGTGACCCTGGCTCCATCGAGTTCGGCGTTAAGAGCGACAACATTGCGATCTTGCGCGACGCCGTGGCTCACAGCAACCTCATCCTGTTATCTACACGTGGTTGCGTCCGCAACGAGATTGCCGCTGGACTTATAGCCGAGCTACCTATTGATCCGCGGGAGCCTGCCATCTGGTTCTCGGTNACACTCAAAAAAGCGGCGGTGCACCCGGCGACAGCCAGCTTAAGAGAAGCTATCGAAAAAGCCACTTGCCGTTAAAAGCAATGAGACTTGCTTGAACGCAATTTTAATTCGGTAGTGATTTCATGGCTTCCTCAGAGTAAACCTCCCTCAGTCACTTTGCCGCTCGAAATATTTCTTCTTGAAAGCGCGCCACCGATCCTTTATTTTTCTTTTTCGAAAACCACTTTCCAAATACTGCAAAAAAGGCATCATCAATGACATCAACTTTGGGCGACGGCCCACTCGGCGACCCACCGCAACTCTCCAACGGAACGGTAGTTCCGCTTTCACCTGGTTTTATCAGTGGAGACTTCCTCTTCCTGTCAGGGCAACTGGCCTTTGAGAATACTGGCAAGATCAGCGAGGGTGATATCATTGAGCAAACCGCACTTTGTTTGGCTAATATAGAAGCATTACTCAAGTCAGCGGGTTTATCGCGCGAAAGCATTGTGAAGAGCACTATCTGGTTGACTAATGCTGACGATTTTGCTGGATTTAACAGCGCATATAGTGCTTTTTTTGGGAGTCATCGCCCAGCGCGCTCCACTGTCTGTGCCCAGCTGCTCATCCCTGGTGCCAGAGTAGAAGTTGAGGTAATAGCTCAACGCAAATAGTGAGAACAACGTGACAAAACAAAGTGCAAATAATGACGAAGCTACTGCAAGTGCTATTGGACGACGCCTGCGCGAGCTGCGTCATGAGAATGGTTGGACACTCACCGCGGTTGCCAATCTCACCGGTATTTCCGTCGGCACTCTGTCGAAGCTGGAAAACGGTAAAACTGAGCTAAATTTTAGCAGTGTCAACAAGTTGGCCGCAGGGTTAGGGCTGCGCGTAACGGAATTAACCAACCCTTCCAGCACAGTGACCGGTCAAAGAACAGTCACAATCGCCAAGACTGGCACGATCTTTGAGACCGTCGATATCGACTACGAAGTGCTTTGCAGCGAGATCTCGAATTCGCAGCAGGGTTACCTGCGCGGTATCGTTAAAGCCCGACATATTGACCCAAGCCTCCCTTGGCATCGACATAAGGGGCAGGAGTTTGTTTACGTCCTTAGAGGGACNCTGGAATTGCATACGGAGCACTATGAGCCCTGCGTGCTAGGGCAGGGCGACAGTATTCTCTTTGATTCATCTATGGGCCACCATTACATCAGTAAGGGCAAAGCCAACACAGAAATTCTGATTACCATGTCTTTGGAGGGCTACGAGAACGTGACTGATCAAATTTCGAAAAAAGCGGCTAAAAAGAAAATCGTTTAAAAAGTTTTCGCTTTCGAAAATACTGTGGTAGTCTCGAAGGATTAATTCTTCGGAGACGCGGATGGGCAACCTTCAGGCAGATGTCATTGTTATAGGCGCGGGCATGGCTGGCGCCTCAGTTGCCGCTGAGCTGTCCCAGTCCCTCAATGTTGCGCTGGTTGAACGAGAATCGCAGCCAGGTGTCCACGCTACCGGCCGTTCAGCGGCTGCTTTTATACCTAGCTACGGTGCTTCAAAGCCCGCCCTCCGAATTTTGACGCGAGCCAGTCGCGATTTTTTATTGGCACCACCGGCTCAATTTTCAGAGCATTCTCTATTGAAGAGACGAGGACTGCTGACTCTTCTGGGTCAAACTGCTCCAGAGTCAGTGGACGCTGAGCGGCGGGCCCTCAACGACCTCCTTGAATATCCAATTGAACGCCTGAGTGGTGACGCTATTGCAGCTCGACTTCCCGCTTTACGCCCGGAATGGCTCACTAATGCTTGGTGGGAAGACGATGTTCACGATATCGACGTACACGGGCTTCACCAAGGTTATCTCCGACAACACAAGCTGAATGGCGGGACACTCATCACTAATAGTGACTTCGAGTTGCGGCGAGGTGATAAACAAAGCTGGGTGGTCGCAAGCGCAACCACCCAAATTGAAGCGCCAATCGTCGTCAATGCAGCGGGCGCATGGGCTGATGAGCTAGCCGCGTCTGCCGGTGTGCGCCGTTTAGGCATCAGCCCGAAGCGGCGAACTGCCATACTTATTTCCCCGCCTGAGCAGTATTCAGTGGAGAACTGGCCACTGGCGTTCGCGCACGATGAGAGCTTCTATCTCAAGCCGGACGCGGGCATGCTGCTCGTGTCGCCAGCCGATGAACACCCCTCCGCGCCATGCGATGCACAGCCCGAAGAGATCGACGTCGCTTTTGCGGCGCATTTTGCGGAGTCTGCACTTATTGGACTTCAGGTGCAGCATATTCCTCACCGTTGGGCAGGNTTGCGTACTTTTGCGCCTGATCGAATACCGGTTATTGGTTTTGATACCGAGCACGAAGGTTTTTTCTGGTGCGTTGGCCAAGGTGGGCACGGTGTCCAAATCGCTCCGGCCGTGGCGCGGTTGGCAAGGTCACTGATTACTCGATCGGCACTGCCAACTGAGCTTATAGATAACGGCTTTTACTCAGATTGGGTATCGCCTGGTCGGTTTAACGCATCACCTAGTCATCAATTTTTTGCATCTAATCAATAAAGATAAAGGGAGCAGTCACTCATGAGATCTACAACCATCAACACGCTACTTCGACGCTCGACACTGTCGGTATTAGTAGCCGCCGCATCGCAAGGCGTTCTCGCACAAACAACCAGCAACGGGTTTGCACTGGAAGAAGTTATCGTCACCGCACAGAAGCGTGCGGAGAACCTCCAGGATGTNGCCATCTCAGCGCAGGCCTTTGGNGCTGAGGATATCCGTGTGCTAGGCATTGACTCGGTGGCTGAACTGATTTTTGCCGCACCCTCGCTCAACGCGGGCGGCCTCGGCGGTGGTTCCCAGCAGCAGATGGGCATTCGCGGAATCGTGGATTTCTCTCGTAACCCTGGAGTCGACCCTCGTATGGGGGTCTATATTGACGAGGTGTATCAGGGTCAGGGCTACTCTGCGGACCAACCACTCCTGGGTCTGCAAACCGTTGAAATCTTGCGCGGGCCCCAAGGGACGCTGTTTGGCAAAAACACCGTGTCGGGTGCTATCAACCTGGTCACCAAAGATCCCACCGAGACTACGGAAGGCGAGCTGTCGGCTACCTACGGCAACGAAGGGCAGGCAAAGCTTCAGGCCTATCTGTCGGGCGGGTTGACCTCAACGGTTTTCGGTTCACTGGCACTGACCTACGACGAACGCGATGGCCTCTACAACAACACGTTCCTGAACGAGGAGACCGGCGACTACGACCGGATGTCGGCGCGCGGTAAATTGCGCTGGGTACCCAATGATGACTGGGACATCAGTCTCAATTACGACTACTCAAAACGTGAGAGCTCTGAGCCCATTGGCACCGAGGCGTCGCTTCCCCGATTTGAATACCGTGGCGGGCAGCCTAGCGAAGACCGTACCGAGTTCTGGGGCGTTGGTTTGGAAGCCAATTATACCCTCGATAACGGTTANCAGATTGTCTCCATCAGCTCCTACCGTGACGCCGAGTTCTTCCTGAGCGCTGATGACGACATGACTCCTGCAAGAGTTCAAACGACCACCTTCGACGAATTCAATGAACAGATCACCCAGGAGATTCGTCTCCAGTCCCCCGAAGATCAAGACTTCACCTGGCTGGTTGGTTTGTACTACTACGACAGCGAGCGAAGCACCGATCGCTTCGCGCGCTTTGATGAAGATCTCTACAACCTCTTGGTACCCCCATTGGCGCCTTTCGCCAGTGCGCTGTCCGGAACTGGTGCCGTACCTAGCGTGTTGGAGCACACGTCTTATGCGGCTTTCTTCCATGGTGACTTGTCTCTGACCGAAAAGCTCTCCATTACTATGGGCGTTCGTTATACAAAGGATGATAAATCNGTTGATTGGCAGCAAATAAATACGCCCGACGATCCTGCCACTGCGGCATTCTTGCAAACTGTAACCGGGCTCCCTCTGTCGCAGGCCCCAGGCTCTTTGTTTGGCGCCGTCAACTCAGAATTTCAGGGCGATCGTAGCGAGAACGACCTTGCACCCATGTTCTCTGTGAATTACCAAGTCGCGGANAACACGTTGGTGTACGGGCGCTATGCCCGCGCCGCCAAGAGTGGCGGCTACAACGCCGAGTTCATGCTCAATGGTTTGGGCAACTTTGAGTATGATCAGGAGACGGTCGACAGCTTCGAATTCGGACTCAAAACGACCGCATTTGACGATACGGTACGNTTAAATCTCGCGGCTTTTGAGATGCAGTTTGACGATTATCAGGTATTCCAGTTCCTGACTACGTCCTCAGGCGCAACATCGCTTGAGCTGACCAACGCTGGTGAAGTCTCCGTAACGGGCCTTGAAACCGAACTCACGTGGGTGCCTACGCAAAATTTCCGCTTGCTGACTAACATCACTGTACTCGACGCGGTTTATGACGAGTTTGCAAACCCGGGCGGTGGTGAGGCCTTTACAGGCAACAAGCTGCCCTACGCGCCGGACCTTAAGTACTACGTGTCTGCCCAGTACCTGCTGGAACTTGGCGATGGCAATCTCACCTTCGACGTAGATTACACTTACGTTGACGACCAGTTCACCGATCCGGGCAATCTTGCGGTGGATGCTATCGATAGCTACAGCTTCTTCGGTGGTCGCGTCGCTTACATGCCAGCAAACGGCGCTTGGGAGCTGGCCGTATGGGGACGAAACCTCGGTGATGAGGAGTTTACCAAGGTGAATAACGATAACTTCCTTGGCACACCTCGGACTGTTTGGGGTGACCCACGCCTCTACGGCGTTACCTTCAGCTATTTCTTCGGTGGCTGAGCTTCGACACCAAGCGGCGGAACAGTGACATGAATCGTTTTGCCGCTGTTTATCTCATACCCCCTTCGGTCTTTGCCGCTGTTCTGATTGGTGGGGGGTATGGCACTGGGCGGGAGGTGGTAGAGTTTTTTTCGCGCTTTGGGCCGACGGGCGGTCTGGCAGGTCTTGCATTCGCCACCGCCTTGTTCGCCATTATTTTTGGTCTGACCTTTGACTTTGCTCGTCGCAAGGACACCTTCGAGTATGTGGGATTCTTTCGGGCGCTGATCGGCAAGTTCTGGTGGGCATTCGAGGGGCTCTACCTTTTGCTCGCCCTGCTGGTCTTGGGTGTGCTAAGCGCAGCAGCCGAGAATATGCTGTCTGCTGAGTTTGGTTTTGGCACCAATACCGGTTTGCTGATCACGCTANCATTCATTGCGACCCTCGTGTTTTTCGGGCGAACGGTGCTTGAGGCTGTGCTCTCATTCTGGACCCTGAGCATGTATGCGGTGTTCGTGACTTACTTCTTTTTCGTTTTTGGCCAGACCGAACTAAGCACGACTCAGCTCTCTAGCACGTCGATAGGTGTCGATGCCATAACGGGAGGGGCGCTGTATGTCATGTACAACGTCGCCATCGCACCCGTTCTACTGTTCGCGGCGCATCCGATACAAACTCAACGTGAAGCCTTCATTGTGGGTCTGCTCACAGCACTGGTGCTGATGATTCCGGCCACTTTGTTTCACGTAAGCTTCAGTTTTTCATCGACTGATGTACTGAATCAACCAGTGCCCGTGTATGCCATGATCGATCTGTACGCACCGTCGTGGTTCCGCTCGCTGTTTGTGGTGGCGCTATTAGGTACATTAATCCAAACCGGTGCAGGCCTCATCCACGGCTTTATTGAACGGCTTGAACGGGTATTGCAGCCTGACCAAGATGACGCAATGCCACGGAAGCATCGAGTGAGCATCGCTATGGGGGCGCTGGCTATCAGCTGGATGCTCGCTCAGTTTGGAATAATCGCGTTAATTGGACAGGGGTATACGGCAATGGGCATTGCCTTTGCAGTGATTTATGTGGCGCCTCTCTGTATCCGGTATACCTTTTTACGCCAGACGTTATAAGGCGCCTAGCAGCAAATATCCTTCAAAAAGAACTCTGGCGACTTCTGCTATCGCCCTATCACGCATTTCAGGATCAGAATCGCTCGACTTCGTAAACACGACAATTGCTAACTGACTGCCGTCTGGAAGATTCACAAATCCAACATCGTTTGCGANCCCACCAATTGTTCCTGTTTTATGGGCAATTGGTGTTCCGAGTGGCAATAAGGCACGTAGGCGGGTATCCCCGGTTCGTGTCCGCGACAGTGTGGATAGTAAGAATGTCGTGCTATGCGAGGACAGATGACCTCGGTCCAATGCCAATAATAGGTCCAGCATTGCCGCTGGAGTTGATTGGTCTCTTTCATCGGTCTCGAATCGTAGATTCTTTATGNTTAGCCTCGTTATTATTTCTGGCGACCGCGTGAACACTTCCGCCACGAAAGATGCCGTTGCAGGCTGNTCAAGATTATAGAAATCTTGAAGTATTTCTGCTGTTGCGCGATCTACCCGCTGATCCGTCACACCCATTGCCTCAAGTTGCGTTGTTACCGCAGCTGTTCCACCCACCAGCCCAAGAAGCTTATCAGTCGCCGTGTTGTCGCTCTCTGTGATCATTAACTCAACAAGATTTGCCACAGAAACAGCGACGCCACGGTGATAAAAATCTGTCGTGATCTTGCCTGAGCCAGCTATAAGCTCATCTGGCTTAATGGCCACCATGTCATCCAAGCTGATATCACCTCTATCAACAGTCGCGAGCACTGTGGCTGCAATCGCGATCTTGTAAGTGCTCGCCATCGGGAAAGCGCTATCACCGTTAAACAAAACACGCGGGCCGCCATCGGTCCGTTGAGCAGCAACACCCATCACGCCGACCAGTGACTCCGAGGCAGTGGCAATTCGAGATTCGAGATGCCGCATCCACCGCTCGGCCAATGTCTCAGCTGACGCGATTGAAGGCTGACTAAGCAAAATCACTGCCCAGGCTGAAAGATAAACACCCCTCCAGAATGTGCTCATATAAGTATCCATATCAGTATGACTCCTTGCCCTTCGCCGCATGCTGGTAAGGATCAATTCATAGCCGGCATTACGGGTCAGGTGATGGGGTTAGATCGCGATATCGCGCAGGTTGTAATTCATTAGTGCCTGCTTCCAATTGGCAGGTGCCAACGTCATTGACTCAGGCTGCATGTTCAACGGCACATAATGAAAAGGCTTTTCTTCTTGGTAAAAAGCGGCACGAGCCGAGATGGCATAACCCAGCACTTTTGAGCGCTCCGAAACCCATGCTTCATCGTAGCTTTCAGCGCCAGTGCTTAGCAGTGCTGCAGGGGCACCTAAAACAGATGATCGCTTATGGAATCCTATTGTGGGTGAGATACGAAGTTCGTCAGACGTGTTGGCAAACGAACCGTGCAGTGCCTGACGATTCACCATCGTGACATCACCTGCTTTCGCATACAGGGGCACAGCGTCGCTCAGACGATCGGAACCCTCTTCTGCAACCAGTTTTTTGATATCGATCTTGCCGAGCTTGTGACTGCCTGGAACCACCCAGAGGCAGCTGCGAGCTGAGGTATCGAATAGCTGCACTTGAAAATTGAAGCCATGAATGTCCTCGTCCCAGTTTTGCGATTGCCAATGGGTCACGCCATCTTGATGCCAAGAGACCGACCCACCAACACCCGGCTGCTTTACAAATACCACCTCTGTGTAAGGCACGAAGTCATCACCATTAACACTTGCGGCAATCGACAGCAGCGCGGGATGCCCATAAAGACGCAGACCACTTTCCATAATCTGGCACAGGCCATGCATTGCCAAGACCACAGCAGGAGGCGCCGAAGGATCAGGCTTTGGCTGTAACATCTGCACCTGGTGTCGACCATTCAGCGCCGTAGTTCCACCAAACGGATCACTCAATGGCGTGACGAGCGTGTAGGCTGGTTTCGCAAAATCTAAACCGAATGCTGGGCGTCCATGCTTATCTAACTGCGCATCATTCGTTACCGGCGCGCGCTCCAATAGATCCATTGCCTCAGTCGCTAAAAGCTCTGTCTCCGATGGGCTAACAAGCCCCTCGAAAACATAAAAGCCAGTTTCCCGGTAGGCCTCGAGGATTTCGGGGGTCAATCGACCATGCGCATCAAACTTTACCGGACCACGGTTGCCCAGTAGGTCAGCTCGCTTGATTCCATCATCAATGTATGACGCCATGAGCTGATCAAAGTCCGCTTTAGATAAGCTGTTCATATTGTCGATTCCTCTTATTGTTGTGTTCATCTTAATGATAGGGCCAGAAAATAAATACCGATATCTTTTCTTAAGATGCTATCATATTTCGAATACGAAAAATAAGCTGGCACGTTCGCCGGAAATTTAAATGCTCGAAGCGTTAAGAACTGATTGCAAGGGGACGACTATGACTGCGAAGAAACGCGCTTTACTTGGGTTGGTGGCCCTCCTGCTGACAACGTCACGCGTGTTGGCCCAAGACTACGACCTGGTCATTCTTGATGGCCGAGTGATGGATCCTGAGACATCCTTCGACGCTATCGCGAACGTGGGGTTACGAGATGGTCGAATCGCGATCATAACGCAGACCGCAATCAGTGGTAGTGAGGAGATAGATGCAACCGGACTGGTGGTCGCACCGGGCTTCATTGACGGCCATTTTCATGCTGTAGATCCGTACGCCACCAAGCTGGCGGTGCAGGACGGTGTCACCACTGGTATGGATCTAGAGGCTGGCACATCGGATGTTGGTAAGTGGTACGCCAAAAAGGATGCTGGTGGTTGGCAAATTAACTACGGAACGACCGCCAACCTCATGGCGATCCGCATGAAACTCCACGACCCAGAGGTCACCTATGAGGGTGCGGTGGACGTATCTACACTCAATAAATACATTACACAAGCAGCCCTAGATGGGGAGCCCGGCTGGTCAGTGATCAGAAGCAACATAGACGCGTTAAATGCCATCCTGAGCATTCTGGATGAAGACCTCCGACAAGGTGCCATCGGTGTTGGAGTCCCAGCGGCCTATATGCAGAACGGTCTGAGTAGTTACGAGCAATTTGAGATACAGCGTGCAGCAGCACGTTATGGCCGTTTGGCTGCAGTCCACACGCGGTATCACCTCAATGCCGAGACACCGACCGAGGCACCCATAGCATTTGATGAGGTTTTAACAAACGCAATGCTGCTCAACGCCCCGCTGCTCCTCGCTCACAACAATGACTATGGCTGGTGGGAAAACGAGGAAAAGCTGCAGATGGCGCGCGCCAAGGGCTACAACGTCTGGGGTGAATACTACCCGTTCATAGCAGGCTCTACCTTCGTCAGTGCAACATTCTTGCAGCCCGCTATGTGGGAGGAGGTTAATGGTTATAAGTACGAGGAAACCATTTTCGACCCTGCCACAGACAGCTTTCTTACCAAGGAGCAATACCTGGATTACGCAGAGAATGATCCCGGCCGCGCCATCGTCGCCTTTATTCCCAAACGCAAGGACTGGATCAAATACTGGCTGACAATGCCGCACATGGTGGTGGGCTCAGATGCCATGCCTGGTTTCGGCACCTCGGGTGAGCTATTACCCTATGACGCAAGCGAAACCGAATACGCCGGTCATCCCCGAACCGTCTCCTCGTTTGCCAAGACGCTTAAGCTCGCTCGCGAGCAGAACGTGCCACTGATGTTCACGCTCGCACAACTGAGTTATTGGAGTGCGAAACATCTGGGTGATACCGGCCTGGAAGCCATGCAGGAACGCGGTCGACTACAGGTGGGCAAAGTGGCGGACATCACAATATTTGATCCAGAGGCGGTCGCTCCGCGTGCCAGCTACAAAGCGGGTGAGAATGGACTGACCTCTGTGGGAATACCGTGGGTTATCGTAAATGGCACCGTTGTCGTGCGTAATTCAGAGGCTCTAGACGTTCGCCCTGGCCGGCCTATCCGCTTCCCGGTAGAGGATCGTGGTCGTCATGTCCCGGTCAACTGGGAGCGCTGGGTCGAAGAGCATACGATCTATCCGGTGGGTGGTATTGAGCAAACTGAACCTCTCAAAGACCCAAGAGGCTGAGAGAAGGCTAGGGCTAGTCCCGTTGTGCAGCGCAACTCCCCCATGTTCGGGGAAAAATTTGCGGTAAAGCGACCCTACGGAATGCGCGCCTATCACTTTTAAGCCACTTCTGGCGCATAATGACACCCTTTTGGCGAGGCAGGAATGGGTTAACTGAAGGTTGTTCAATTAACATCAGGTTTCTCAGCCGGGAGTCTGAATATGTCTAATCGAGAGCAAGTCCAATTGATGAAGCGCTCGGCGAACAGCTATTGCGATACCTTGGCTTGGCCCACGGTTATATTGATCACCATCGTGTTCCCAGCGTACTTTTTAACCCCAATCGCCGTGGTCGCGGGACTAATGCCTGCGGTTGCGGGAATGCTTGTGATGGCTTTTCTAACGTATGCCGTTTACACCGCGCTACATGAGGCGGTGCATGGTGCTGTCTGTGGCGGACAACAGAAACACCGCTGGGTCAATGAATGGGTGGGTTATCTGGCGGCGATCCCATCAGCCATTCCAATGTGCGCTCATCGCTATGAACATTTTTCACACCATAACCACACCAACAAGGTAGGTGAGGATCCCGATCTCATTTGTGCTGACATGACAAATAGCCTCTGGCGACTTGTTGCGTCGCCCATGTTGCTAACCGCGCAGCAATATCAACTCTTTTTGCAAGAGAGGTGGCCTACTGCTCACAGGGAACTCCGCCGAACGTTCATACTTGAAGTCTGTGCCATCGTTCTAAGTCGCGTTCTGTTACTGATGGCGTTGTTCGGCCCTGTAGCCGCAAGCGCGGGTGCTTCAAGTTTGTCAGTGGGTATGGACGTTGCCCTCACTTTGGGGGTTGGGCCTGTCCTTGGTCAAGTTGTCTTGGTTTATCTGTTTGCCTACGTAGTCCACATGCCTCACACAGTAGCGGGGAAATTTGTAGACACGTCTATTTTCGAATTGCCAACGGTTTTGCGCGGCGTGGGTACTTGGTTGTGGGGGTTTCAAAACTACCACGGCATCCATCACGCGTTTCCCAGAGTGCCCTGGTACCAATATCGGGCAGTTTTTGAAGCCCACCGCGACGAGTTATTTGAACAGGGAATGCCCACTTACCAGCTTTCTGGCTTAAAATGGCAGCGTGTTAACTGACACCTAAATTCACACGCAGGAATGTAAAGCATGCCCGTTATAACCTTCATCGAATTCGACGGTACGCAGCACCAAGTTGACAGTGAACCTGGCCTCTCCATCATGGAAATGGCTTTGAAGCACGATATCCCTGGTATTGATGCCGATTGTGGAGGTTCAGCCGTTTGTGGAACCTGTCATTGCTTTGTCGAAGCCTCGAACGACTTACCAGCGGTAGAGCCTCAAGAAGAGTCTATGCTGGGGTTGCGTCCAGACAGAGAAGCAAACTCTCGCCTTAGCTGCCAACTTCAAGTGGGTGAGCACAATGGAGATATCACCATTCGGCTCCCTGAATTTCAGATGTAGCACCACTTGCATTGGGGCAATGGATACCGACCCGGCAGGTGACTGCTGAAGGTTTTGTTCCCCTGAAGGTTGGCAAGTCGAAAACCAACAGCGAGACTGCGGCGCAGACAGCAGCCATGCATGTAAGCCTTTCAAAAGCGGCGACCTGCAAATGTTGATCCTTGCCTGCGGGACTTCAATTATCCTCAGTCTGGCTATGTTTTTTCACGGGGAATCCCCCCGCCGATCAGCGGCTATAATCATGAGCAGCAGGTTAAAGCTGGACAACACTGTATCGTCGTCGGATATGTCCGCGTTGTCACCCACGCCATCACCATCTGAATCAAGCCATTCACTGGGATCAAGTGGAAAACGGTCAGTAGAGTCGGTATAGCCGTCACCATCATCATCCTCATCCGTGTTGTTACCCAAGCCATCACCATCGGTATCCACAGACTCATTGGGGTCTGCTGGAAACGCATCTTCAGAGTCTGGAACGCCGTCGCCATCGGCATCATCATCCGAGTCGCTCACCGAAAACACCCGAACATAATCAACTACCATGCGCTGGGGAAACTGGGTTGAGCCGTCTGGGAAGCCAGGCCAATTGCCGCCAACAGCAAGATTGAAAATAAGGAAGAAGGGGTTTTGAAAGGGCCTGAAGTCTAAAGAATCTGGCAAATATTGCTCGTGATACAGCTCATCATTGACTAACCACTGTATCCGGTCGGGCTCTCGGATCATGCTGAACACGTTAAACCCTGCACCAAAGTCCTCGGTAGCCTTTACTAGGTAGCCGCCTTGGTAGGCAGGTGTATAGGGTGCGCTGATTCCCCCAGCATTCCAATGTAGCGTGCCATGAACGGTATTTTCCCGTCCCGCACCACCAATCATTTCCATAATGTCCAGTTCACCACAATAGGGCCAACCTACATCTCGAAAATCGGCGCCTAAAGCCCAAAGAGCGGGCCAAATTCCCTGACCACGCGGCAGTGCCGCGCGGATATCGACTCGACCAAAGCCAAATTCTACGGTTCCCTCGGTATTGATTCGCGAGGACGTGTAGTCGCGGCCACCTTGGTTCTCTCTTTTCGCTGTGATGACTAAATGGCCGCGGTCTACAGCGACGTTGTCTTGATTGTAGTACTGCAATTCGTTATTGCCCCAGCCACCACCACCAATATCAAAATTCCACGTGGTCGTATCTAAGTCTGTCTGATCAAATTCATCAGACCAGGCTAGCTGATAACCGGGGTAGCTTGTGGGTGATACGTTCGTCTGGCCCGACAGCTCGTCTAAAATGAGTGTGGGGCCGCCCGTGCCGGATGGTGTTCCGGATCCTGTTTGCCAGACCAGGCGATCTAGCTTGATATCTACCAATCCTAATGCTTGCGGCCAAATTACTAGGCCAGTATCAACACGACTTAAGTCTAGGCCTCGGTTTACCAGGTCATCGACAGCAATTGAAATGCGCTGCCAAGATGGCCCGATGGTTTGAGGTATCTGCCAGTCTCCAGAGCTACAGGGGTAGACGCAGTCTACCTTTATGGTTAGCGCCGTGCCGGGCTCTGAAGCCCAAACATCGAACTCTATGGTTCCCCCAGAAAAACTTCTTAGATCCACCGGTGAAGACGATTTGAA
>JGI26088J50261_1000575_pt1 | contig 21286 bp, 20 predicted proteins | sample SaaInl1SG_22_DNA_FD_50261 | JGI IMG/M metagenome (IMG submission 50261)
ACGGAATGATCGATCCGATCATCTTCGCGTTGCCGCCCGCCGCCGAGGGCAACCACAGCCTGCCCCAGCGCAGCCCCATCCATCTCAGCTAGATAGCCTGTGCCGGGTGAGCGCAGCTCATAAGCCGGAGCGATTTCCAGATAATCTTGCCAGCGATCTGCAAAATTCTCAGGGCCTCCCTGCGCGCGGACCATCGCCCCAAACCGGGCCTTTGCACTGCCATCTTGCAAGGTTGCTTTTAAGCCATCACGCGCGCCTGTCTCGGTTAGAAACATTTGCGTTTGCAGCAAAAGCTGCGTGCCAAGCTCAAGCGCCACCTCGACCATCGCCCCTTGCCCACTCTCAAAGGCGCGCATCACATCGGCAATCTCAAGCGCATTGCCAATACTGGGGATCAGCGGTTGACTCATATCCGTCAAAACCGCGCTGGTGGGGCAACCTGCCCCATTGGCCGTGGCAACCAAAGCCTGCGCCAAATCTCGCGCTTGACCAAGATCTGACATCACAGCTCCCGACCCGGTTTTGACATCCAGCACCAGACCCTCCAGCCCAGCGGCCAGTTTCTTGGCCAGAATAGAAGCGGTGATCAAATCACGAGATCGGACGGTCCCTGTCACGTCCCGCACCGCATAGAGGCGTTGATCGGCCGGCGCGATATCCGGGCTTGGTGCCACGATTGCGCAGCCGACCTTGGCCACAATGGCGCGAAATTCGGCCTCGGTGAACTGTGTTTTCAAGCCCGGGATAGCCTCCAATTTGTCTAAGGTCCCGCCCGTATGCCCCAATCCACGCCCGGAAATCATCGGAACATAGGCGCCAACCGCCGCCAGCATCGGCGCCAAAATCAAGGAGACTGAATCCCCCACGCCGCCTGTAGAATGCTTGTCGATCACCTTGCCGGGCAGATCCCAGTTGAGCACTTTGCCGCTGTCTCGCATACCCAGTGTCAGGGCCACGCGCCCCTCCTCGCTCAGCCCCTGCAAACAAATTGCCATAGCAAATGCTCCAGCCTGTGCGTCACTGATTTCACCCGCGCCCAAATTGGCCCCAAAAGCCTGCACCGCTTCAGGCGGCACGGGCCAGCCTTCTCGCAAAGCCAAAAGAAGGTCACGGGTCAGCATTAGGCTTTCGGGTCCTCAGCACCAGCTGTCAGATGATCTAAATCAAAAGCACCCGGCAGCAAATCCGCCACCTGTGTACGTTCTTGCGCGCCGCTGGTTGCCAGTAACGTCACGGTCACCGGCCCCTTGGCAAATTCCGCCAGCTTTTGGCGACAGCCACCACAGGGCGGTACGGGACGGTCTCCACCGGCAATAACAGCCACTTCAACAATCTCATATTCCCCCCCTGCGCACATGGCGGCAATCGCGCCAGCCTCGGCGCAGGTTCCCTCGGGATAGGCCACATTTTCGACATTGCATCCAACATAAATTGCGCCGCTAGCACTGCGCAGCGCTGCCCCGACCGCGAAATTGGAATAGGGCACATAGGCTTTCAGGCGAACCTGAGACGCTGCGAGAATTAAATCATTGCTCATGATGATCACCTTTCAAAACCGACGCCCCGCGCCGCTCTTGCGCATTACATACCCAATGGCGAACCCCGTCTACCCTGCAAATGCCATTGCCGTTGACGGCTTAAACGCTGTCTTCCAAATGGGTCTCAAAGTCACCAGGCAAACTGACCTCCAAAAGCTCAAGATCCTCGGACGGTGCGCTATAAAGGCAGGCCATATCCGGCGGGATGACAAAAGCATCGCCTGCCACAAGGGTCTGCGCCGCCTGCGCCTTGCTTTGCAGCGTCAATTGACCATTCAGGACAAAAGTGAAGTGAATATCGCTCGTGTGACGCGCCCAAACAGGGCTGCCCGGCCCTGGTTTGACCACCTGAACCCCCGCCACCGCGCCTGTATTGGCACAAATCATCGTATCGCGCGCCACAAAACCTGGCAGGCGAAACGGGCGCCATTCAGTTTCATTCGCTTTGTAATGAACAAACCTTTGCCCCTCAAACAGCCGATCCGGGCGTATATGCTCGTTTGGCAGATCCATGTCATGATCTATCGTGGTGATGTGTTCTGCAGGCACGCCAATCTCAATCACCTCCAAATCCTCACTGGCAAAGAGCACACGGTGACGAATTTCTGGCGGTTGGATCACGCAATTTCCAGCTTCGAGGCGAAACGGCGGCCCTTGATCCTCATAGACCAAATCCACCCAGCCTTTGTAGCAATAGATCAGCTGAAATCCGACCGAGTGGAAATGCACCATATCCGGCACAGGCCCGCCGCCAGGAATACGGATATGGCTGGCGATGATTGAACCGCCCAAACGGCTGGGAATAAGATCGCGATAGTGCATGCCTGCGCGTCCAATNACCCAGGGCGCCTGATCGGCCATGCGGCGCATCACAAATTCATGCGCAACAGGCGGCATCACCACGGGCGGAGCAAGGGCGGCNATTTCGATGCGCGTNCCNTTNGGCGCGGTCAAATGCGTCTGACCGTCCGCAATCAACATCGGATCATCACACAGGATGCGCANCACCCCCGGCGCAGTCTGGGCGTCCTTTTGCACCCGCACCCGCAAACCATAGCCTGAAAACACCGCAACGCTGGGATCGTCGGCCGGAAAAATTTCATCCATCCGCATCCCAAGGGTCTTGGTGAAAAACGGAATGTCATCTCGCAATTGTTTGGTCGGCAACACCACTTCGGCGCGTATATTTTGCATGGTCTCTCTCCGATATCACAGTGGGTTAATAGCCATTTTCCACGAGAGTTCCGCATGATGCAATGGCGGATCGTCGCATCCCAAAATGTTAGCGCAAGCCCAATGTTGCGTCCAAGCCTGTGATAGGGAATAACCTTCTCAAAACTGAAGTGGAGGCGATCAGATGTCCTATAAAGAAGTTTATGCCGGTTGGCAGGCAGACCCAGAGGCATTTTGGATGAAAGCTGCTGAGGCGATTGATTGGATCAAAGCGCCCTCCAAAGCTCTGTGGGATGATGACGCCCCCCTGTACGAATGGTTTAAGGACGCGCAGGTCAACACCTGCTACAATGCCGTAGATCGCCATGTCGAGGCCGGCAATGGCGATCGGGTGGCCATTATCTATGACAGCCCTGTCACGGGACAGAAATCCAAAACCACCTATGCAGAGTTGCAAGAGCAAGTCGCCGCCCTCGCAGGCGGGCTGGCTGCCAAAGGGGTTCGTGGCGGGAGACCGGGTTGTCATCTACATGCCGATGGTCCCTGAGGCCTTGGTCGCCATGTTGGCATGTGTCCGGATCGGCGCGATCCATTCGGTTGTCTTCGGCGGTTTCGCCGCAAATGAGCTGGCCGTGCGTATTGATGACGCCACGCCAAAGGCGATTATTGCAGGCTCCTGCGGTATCGAACCCGGCCGCATTGTTGAATATAAACCACTGCTCGATGGCGCGATTGATCTGGCAACGCATAAACCTGAATTTAGCGTTATTTTCCAGCGCCCCCAATGTGAAGCTGAGTTGGGGCCTCAGGACATTGAATGGCATGAATTGCAAGAGGGCGTGCCCCCCGCGCCCTGCGTGGCAGTATCCGGTGATCATCCGGCTTATATTCTGTATACCTCCGGCACAACCGGCGCGCCCAAGGGCGTTGTGCGCCCCACCGCGGGACATTTGGTGGCGTTAAACTGGACGATGAAAAACATCTACAACGTGGATCCTGGCGATGTCTTTTGGGCCGCCTCTGATGTGGGTTGGGTCGTTGGGCATTCCTACATTTGTTACGCGCCATTGATCCATGGCAACACAACGGTCGTCTTTGAAGGCAAGCCGGTCGGCACGCCGGATGCAACAACCTTTTGGCGGGTGATTGCCGAGCATGATGTGCGCAGTTTTTTCACGGCCCCCACCGCCTTTCGTGCGATCAAGCGGCAAGACTCAAAAGGCGAATCGATCAAAAATTTCGACATGAGCCGGTTGCGCGCGCTTTATTTGGCCGGCGAACGGGCCGATCCGGACACCATTGAATGGGCGCAAGAGGTCATGGGCGTGCCGGTCTATGACCACTGGTGGCAAACCGAAACCGGCTTCACCATCGCCGGCAATCCGGCGGGTATTGAGGCCATGCCGGTCAAAATTGGCTCCCCGACCGTGGCCATGCCGGGCTATGATGTGCAAATCTTGGATGAAGGGGGCCATCAAATGCCAGTTGGCGAGTTGGGCGCCATTGCGGTCAAACTGCCACTCCCCCCGGGCACTCTACCCACCCTTTGGAATGCATCGGATCGTTTCATTAAGTCCTACCTCACCACCTTTCCCGGCTATTATGAAACCGGTGATGCGGGGATGATTGATGAGGATGGCTATCTCTACATCATGGCCCGGACCGATGACGTCATCAACGTCGCAGGACACAGGCTCTCGACCGGTGGGATGGAAGAAGTTTTGGCCAGTCACCCGGATGTGGCCGAATGCGCCGTGATCGGTGTGAGCGATGAGCTCAAGGGGCAATTGCCACTTGGATTTCTCTGCCTCAACGACGGCTGCACCCGCACAGCTGAGCAAGTTGTCGCCGAGGTGATCACATTGGTCCGCGAAAAGATTGGCCCTGTTGCCGCGTTCAAACTGGCCTGTGTGGTGGATCGCCTGCCCAAAACACGCTCAGGCAAAATCCTGCGCGCAACCATGGTTAGCATCGCGGATGGCAAAGCCTATAAGGCCCCTGCAACGATAGATGATCCCGCTGTTTTGGACGAGGTGCGTTTNGCACTACANAAATTGGGATATGCGCAACCATGAGATGCGCCGNCCAATAGNCCGGACGCACTCTTTGCCGCTTGATCTTAACGTGATGTTAAACAATAAAAAGTTTTATCAACNCGTCTTGATTTTTGGTCACTTCTTGTTATCNATAAAATGANGCGTGGCCTATTAGGGCCGTTCTCGACTCAAATGACGTCAATAAATTTAGATGGAGATCCATTATGAAAAAACTCGTTCTTGCAGGTGCATTCGCAGCATCTATGGTTGGCACAACCTCTTCTGCACAAGGTGCACTCGGTGCATCCAGCTTTGTAAACTTTGTGCCACTGATCGCAATCGTGGCAACAGTTGGCTTGGCGTCCTCTTCAGGCACCTAAGTAAAATTACAGCCGGGCCATGCATGCGGGCCCGGCTGTTACACCCAATTAGGCAAATTGCTCGCGAATGAGCCGCTCTTCTAACCCGTGATCCGGATCGAACAGCAAACGATGCGCCACATCCCCGGCGCTTTCAATCTCCACCGACATCACATTCTTGACCGAGCAATTGTCCGCATCAGCCATGACGGGCCGTTTGACAGGTTCGATCACTTCAAACCGCACCTTCGCAGCCTTCGGCAACACCGCCCCGCGCCACCTACGTGGCCGAAAAGCAGCCATAGCCGTCAGCGCCAAAACCTCGGAGCCAATCGGCAAAATCGGACCATGCGCGGAATAGTTGTACGCGGTCGAGCCCGCTGGCGTCGCAACTAAGGCTCCATCACAGGCCAATTCACTCAACCGGAGCCGATCATCGACAAAAATCTGTAATTTTGCCGCCTGTGGTCCCTGACGCAAGAGTGACACCTCATTGATCGCCAGCGCCGTCTGGGTTTGGCCATCGACACAGGTTGCCCGCATCCGCAAAGGATTGATGACAGCCTCCTCGGCCGCCGCCAGTCGCGCAATCAAGCCCTCGGTTGAGAACTCATTCATCAAGAACCCAACGGTACCGCGATTCATCCCATAAACGGGCACGTTCAAATGCTGTGTCGCATGCAATGTTTGCAGCATAAAACCATCGCCACCGAGCGCCACGATCACCTCCGCCGCGCTTGGGTCGCAATCGCCAAAACTGTGCACAAATGTATTCCTTGCAGACTGCGCCAAATCTGCGGTACTGGCCAAAAAGGCGATGCGTTTATTCTCTGTCTTGTGCATTTCGGAAACTCCGTTTCCGCACCCTATGCTGGGGCAGGCTAAAAACGCAAGCCATGGCTAAAATAACGGGAATCAGGTCAAAAGGTCGCGGCAGGAACCTTTGACATTTCCGATAGGAAACACGCAATAAGGCACAAACCGCCCAAGGAGCAATACTATGACATCCAGCCTCTCCCAGTTTTTCAATGCAGATCTGGCCGATACCGATCCAGCCTTGGCACAGGCCATTGATAAAGAGCTGACTCGCCAGCGCGATGAAATTGAGTTGATCGCCTCCGAAAATATTGTCTCAAAGGCCGTGATGCAGGCTCAAGGCTCTGTCATGACCAACAAATATGCCGAAGGCTATGTTGGACGGCGCTACTACGGCGGATGTGAATATGTGGACATTGCCGAGACCTTGGCCATGGAGCGGGCCTGCCAACTGTTTGGATGCGAATTTGCCAATGTCCAGCCCAATTCGGGCAGCCAAGCCAACCAAGGTGTCTTTCAAGCCCTCTTGCAGCCGGGCGATACGATCCTCGGCATGTCCTTGGATGCCGGGGGCCATTTGACCCATGGAGCCGCGCCCAACCAATCGGGCAAATGGTTCAATGCTGTGCAATATGGCGTGCGTAAACAGGACAACTTGCTGGACTATGATCAAGTTCAAGAGCTGGCCACTCAGCATAAGCCCAAGCTCATTGTAGCGGGCGGATCTGCCATTCCGCGGCAAATCGATTTCAAGCGTATGCGTGAGATCGCCGACAGCGTTGGCGCCTATCTGCACGTTGATATGGCGCATTTCGCGGGCCTCGTGGCGGCGGGTGAACACCCAAGCCCCTTCCCCCATGCACATGTGGCGACAACCACGACGCACAAGACCCTTCGTGGCCCTCGCGGTGGGATGATCGTGACCAATGACGCGGCCCTGGCCAAGAAATTTAATTCGGCCATCTTCCCCGGCATTCAAGGTGGACCCTTGATGCATGTGATCGCCGCCAAAGCCGTCGCATTTGGCGAAGCTTTGAAACCTGAGTTTAAGACTTATATCCAAAACGTGATTGCGAATGCTCAGGCCCTGTCTGATCAGCTGATCAAAGGCGGTCTGGATACGGTGACCCACGGAACCGATACGCATGTTTTGCTGGTCGACCTGCGCCCTAAAGGCGTGAAGGGCAATGCCACCGAGAAAGCCCTCGGCCGCGCCAATATTACCTGCAACAAGAACGGCGTGCCCTTCGATCCAGAGAAACCAACCATCACCAGCGGGATCCGTCTCGGCAGCCCAGCGGGCACAACCCGCGGCTTTGGCGAAGCAGAATTTCGCCAAATTGCCGATTGGATCATCGAAGTGGTCGATGGATTGGCCGCCAATGGCGAAGAGGGAAATGCAGCTGTTGAGGCAAAAGTCCGATCCGAGGTCGCCAAGCTCTGCGCCCGTTTCCCGATTTACTGATCTACGGGACGGCGGGTGGGGCGCCTGTGATGCGGGCCTTGCCCGCCATCACACAGCGCCACCCGCCGGCCTATATATCCGACAAGCTTGGCACCTGCCGATGCACCAATACCGCCAAGGCTTCGGCCACATGCCGATCTGCAATCGCAGCATCCCCCGCCGCCACCCGAATGCGATGCGCCTCAAACAGCACCCGCGCATGCGACACCCCCTGCGGCGGCGTGAACTTATAAGACGCCAACTCAATCAACAGCCCCAAGGGCTCGCGAAAATAAATTGAGCTCATAAACCCCCGATCTTTCAAACCCGAATGTGCAATCCCAAGCGCATCCAGTTTTTCCGGCAAATGTATCGACACCGCTTGGCTGACCGAAAAAGCAATGTGATGCACGGCACCTGGCACAATCGGGGTTTTGCCCGGCAGAGGTGCCCGGGTCTCATCGCAAAATACCGTGATCAAGCGATCATCCCCAGGATCAAAATACAAATGGCTCTCATCGGGGTTGTCGAGATTGGGCTGTTCAAAAACAAAGGGCATGCCCAAAATCCCCTCCCAAAAATCCAAGGTAATTTGTCGCCCTGCTCCGGTCAAAGTGATATGATGCAGGCCTTGCGTCGGTATGGTTTGGGAAAGCGTTGACATAGTGTATCCTCATTACAGCACAGCCACCCTAGCGGGGCTGGCGCAGAGTGCAAACCCAGATTAGATTGCCCATATGTTACATATGATCTCCCATGGACCTGAAAATGGCTCTGAAGCCGGCACCCCTTTGATCATCGCCCACGGGCTNTTTGGCTCTGGCCGCAATTGGGGTGTGATTGCCAAACGATTGGCCAATCACCGCCGGGTTATTGCTTTGGACATGCGCAACCATGGGGCAAGCCCCTGGTCTGAGGACCACAGCTATCANGCTTTGGCCGCAGATATCGAAGAAGNGGCCACAACCTTGGATCAACCGGTTGATCTACTGGGCCATTCTATGGGGGGCAAGGCGGCCATGGTCGCCGCGCTTTCTGGCGCGCCGATCCGCCGTCTCATCGTCGCCGATATTGCCCCCGTCGGCTATAGCCATAGCCAGCAGCCCGTCATCGACGCCATGCAATCTGTGCCCCTCGACCACACCACAAGCCGCGCAGAGGCCGATCAAGCCCTAAGCGCCCATATAGAGGATCCAGCCCTGCGCAGTTTTTTGTTACAAAGCTTGAATGTCAGCGCGCAACGTTGGCGGCTCAACCTGCCGGCCCTCAGCGCCTCGATGGATCAAATCATTGGGTTTCCTGACATCTCAGGCCATTTCAACGCCCCGGCCCTGTTCCTGACCGGCGCCCTCTCGGACTATCTGCGTCCAGAGCACCGCCCACGCATCAAAGCCCTCTTCCCCAAAGCCCGTTTCGCCAAAATTCCGCAGGCGGGCCATTGGCTGCACGCGGAAAAACCGCGTGAATTCGAAGCTGCGGTTCGTGTGTTTTTAGACGCCTAGCCGCTCAGCGCGCCTAACCATCCATCTTCAAGGCTGAAATAAACGCCTCTTGCGGAATGTCGACTTTGCCAAACTGGCGCATCTTCTTTTTGCCAGCCTTTTGCTTTTCCAGGAGTTTCTTCTTCCGTGTCGCGTCACCACCATAGCATTTCGCCGTCACATCTTTGCGCATCGCGCTCAGAGTTTCACGCGCGATCACCTTGCCACCGATGGCCGCTTGGATTGGGATTTTGAACATATGGCGGGGAATCAGATCTTTGAGCTTTTCAACCATCGCCCGGCCCCGCGCGTCCGCACGGTCTCGATGCACCATTGTGCTCAGCGCATCCACTGGCTCGTCATTGACCAGAATGCTCATCTTCACCAAATTATCCTGCTGATAGCCGATCATTTGGTAATCAAAAGAGGCATAGCCTTTGGTCACAGATTTCAAGCGATCGTAGAAATCAAACACCACCTCGTTGAGCGGCAAATCATAAACCACCATCGCACGCGAACCCGCATAGGTGAGATCCAATTGCACACCGCGGCGATCTTGGCAGAGTTTCAAAACATCGCCAAGATAATCATCAGGCACCAAAATCGTCGCTTTGATCCGCGGCTCTTCAAGATGGTCAACTAACGTAAGGTCGGGCATATCTGCCGGGTTGTGCAGCTGCTCGATCCGCCCGTCGCGCATGTGGATGTCATAAATCACCGAGGGAGCTGTGGTGATCAGGTCAATCGCGTATTCGCGCTCAATACGGTCGCGGATCACCTCAAGATGCAGCAACCCTAAAAACCCGCATCGAAACCCAAAGCCAAGCGCGGCCGAGGTTTCCATCTCATAGCTGAAACTCGCGTCATTCAGGGCCAATTTATCGATACTGTCGCGCAGGTCTTCAAATTGCGCCGCATCCACAGGAAACAGGCCACAAAAGACCACCGGCTGCGCTGGTTTGAAGCCAGGAAGCGCTTCTACAGTTTGCTTGTCATGGCAAATGGTGTCGCCGACGCGGGTATCACGCACCTGTTTGATCGAGGCGGTCAAAAACCCGATCTCGCCCGGCCCCAATTCATCAATCATTTCCATCTGTGGCCGGAAAACACCAATGCGGTCCACATGGTGGGTGCTGCCGTTGGACATGAACTTAACCCGTTCACCCTTCTTCAGCTTTCCATCGATGATCCGCACCAGCACGATCACTCCCAAATAGGAATCATACCAGCTGTCCACCAACATTGCCTTCAAGGGTGCATTGATATCACCCTTCGGTGCCGGAAGCTTGTGCACAATGGCTTCAAGCGTTTCAACAATCCCTTGGCCCGTCTTGGCAGAGACCTGTATCGCCTCTGTCGCATCGATGCCAATCACATCTTCAATCTGCTCCGCCACGCGCATACAATCGGACGCTGGCAGATCAATTTTATTGAGAATTGGGACAATCTCATGATCTGCATCAAGCGCATGGTACACATTCGCGAGCGTCTGCGCCTCAACCCCTTGTGAGCTGTCCACCACCAAAAGCGAACCTTCCACCGCGCGCATGGAGCGGGAGACCTCATAGGCAAAATCCACATGGCCCGGCGTGTCGATCAGATTGAGCACATAGCTCTCGCCATTGAGGGCCGTGTAATCAATTCGGACTGTGTTGGCCTTAATGGTGATCCCGCGCTCGCGTTCGATATCCATACTGTCCAACATCTGCGCCTGCATATCCCGTTCCTTAACGGTTCCAGTCTCCTGGATCAGCCGGTCAGCCAAAGTGGACTTTCCGTGGTCAATATGCGCCACGATGGAGAAGTTTCTGATATGAGATAGAGCTGTCATATGTGGGATATGGAATAGAGTAAGGGTTTGGTCAATGGGCGATCAACATCCGCACACCGCAGATGAGCGCCGTACCAACGCGCAGGGTGCTATAGCTATCAGACCAATGACGCACGATTGCCCCGCGCCGTCTAACGCAAAACACCCGTCTGAATGTATCGCCGGCAGAAAAATATAAAATATACCAACGAAAACAGAATTAAACCATTGAAAATATGAGTTATTGTGGATTGCATATGCGCCATATTGGCCGCTTCGGACAAATAGGCCCAAAGCGCCGCAATAATAAAGCCTACCAGCGCCAGAACAAAGAGGCGCAGCGCCTGCCTGCGCCGCAGCAGTAATAAAAAAGATCCGAGCAGTGCAGACCAAACGCTTATAGCCCAAACGCCTGTGAACCACACCGGTCGCCGGTCAAACCAATAGCGCAGATCTTCCGGCATAGTTTCCATATAGGCGGGAATTTTGTAGGAGATCATCACATAGTCCAAGGCCCCCATGGCGAACCACAAGGCACCCATGCAGGATAAAACCAATAGCGAGTTGGAACTTTCAAAAATGGGTTCATGCTAAAATCCAGCAATATTAATACAGGAAATCTACACGATACTAACTTAAAATCAATTGCCTGTATCAAAAGCCCCTCGAAGCTACTCCTATTCGACAGCTCTGCCCGATTGCGCCCATCAGGCGGCCTGCAAAACGCAAAAAGCCCCGCACAGGCGGAGCTTTTCGTAATCACATCGATAGCAGAGCTTAGGCGGTTGCCTGTGCCTTGGCGATATCTTTTTTGATTTTCAAGGCTGTGTCAGACAAGTCAGTGTCTTTAGCCTTAGCAAGGAAAGCATCCAAGCCACCGCGATGATCCACAGTGCGCAGAGCAGCTGAAGAAATGCGCAGCTTGAACGCACGACCCAAAGCATCGGAATGCAAAGTCAGCTCGTTCAAGTTTGGCAAAAACCGACGACGTGTGCGGTTTTTGGCGTGGCTTACATTGTTTCCACTCATTGGGCCTTTGCCCGTCAGTTCGCAGCGGCGTGCCATCTTATGCGTCCTTATTCAGATATTGAAAACCCGCGCCAAATGGCCTCGGGTGAAAACTCGTTGCCGGGGTTTAGGAGTATCCCAATGCGAGGTCAAGCCTTCTTGCCGTCTTCCGCTGCGCTTTAACAGCGGTTTTTAGGCTTTTCACGATTAATGTTGGAAATATCACCTCAAACATTCCCAAAATCTAGCCAGACCCCCGAATCGATAGCCCGTCTAGGCTTTGGGCCGCAAGAAGATATCCACCACTCGCTCGGCCGCCAGGGAGGGTGCGATGTCCCCCGCGTGAATAGCCTGTTGCAACTGCCGTGAGGCCTCTGCGGCCTCTGGATCATGTTCAAGCCGCGTCAACAGCGCGTGGCGCAATTCAGCATTGAACCAATAGGCATTTTGCGACGCTCTTGTGCGGGCCCAAACACCCTGCTCACGGCGCCAAGCCACCAAGGCCTGCATCTCCTCCCAACTTTGCCGCAGCCCCGCGCCTTCCAAGGCAGATACGGTCAGCGCCTTGGGGAAGTCCTCAGGATCTTGTGACCGCTTGCGCAGCAAACGCAGCGCGCCAGCATAATCGGCGCAGGTGCGTGTGGCGGCTGATTTGAGATCGCCGTCGGCCTTATTGATCAAAATCAAATCGGCCATCTCCATGATTCCGCGCTTCACCCCCTGAAGCTCATCTCCGCCGGCCGGTGCGAGCAGCAGCACAAATAGATCCGCCATTTCAGCCACCATCGTCTCCGATTGCCCGACGCCTACGGTTTCAATCAGCACCACATCAAACCCAGCGGCCTCGCATAGGCTCGTGGCCTCTCGGGTGCGCCGGGCCACACCACCCAAATGGGTCTGGCTGGGTGAGGGGCGAATATAGGCGCCAGGATGGCGCGAGAGCTGATCCATACGGGTTTTATCGCCCAAAATAGATCCACCCGACCGCGCAGAGGAGGGATCGACCGCCAAAACGGCAACCTTAAGACCGCTCCCCACCAAGTGCAGCCCAAAGCTCTCAATAAAAGTGGATTTGCCAACACCCGGCGTGCCTGACAATCCAATGCGAATGGCTTGCCGATCCTTACGCAGAGCTGCGAGTAAAGCCATGGCTTGCTGCCGATGATCAGGATGGGCACTCTCCACCAAAGTGATCGCCCGCGCCAGAGCCCGCCGATTGCCCTGCTCTATCAAACGGGCGGTCGCCTCTGGTGCGAATTCTGCTTTGCTCATCAGTCCTCCGGGGCGCTGTCCGGCACTCTAACTGCGGACATAACTGTTTGAATTGACCATCTACCGAGCCGCTGCGCAAATGCAAAGGCCCGGCGCGATGCAATTTATCCCCCCAAAACTCTCGCATGTCAAAACGCATCCGCCACAAACCAACCACAAACCAACCGTGGACGCGCGAGATTTTCTCGCCGATAAGGGCGGGGTGAAGTTTGCTCTGCCGATAGATGCGGTCCTGCCGCAAGTACTGGACTGTTTGACACAGTCTGGTCGGGTGGTTTTGCAGGCCCCGCCGGGGGCTGGCAAAACCACACGCACCCCCTTGGCCATCTTAGAGTCGGGACAGTGCCCCGGCAAAATTCTGATGCTCGAACCCCGGCGCTTGGCCGCGCGAGCCGCCGCAGAACGCATGGCAGACACGCTGGGTGAAAAATTGGGTGAAACCGTGGGATATCGCATCCGCGGGCAATCCAAAATCGGCCCCAATACCCGCATTGAAGTGCTCACAGAGGGCATTCTCACCCGCATGATACAGGCGGACCCAGAGCTGCCCGGCGTCGGCGCCATTCTCTTTGATGAATTTCATGAACGCTCCTTGGCTGCCGATCTTGGGCTGGCCCTGGCATGGGAGTTGCGCGAGACTCTGCGAGAAGACCTCTGGCTCGTGGTCATGTCGGCCACACTGGACGCCGCGCCCGTAGCGGCCCTGCTTGATGACGCGCCAATTGTCACGAGCGCCGGACGCAGTTTTCCCGTGGAGCTGACCTATCTGCCGCGCCCAGCGCCCAAAGACCTGCCCTTTGAAGCGCAAGCCCGCAGCCTGATCCTACAGGCCGTGGCCGATACAGAGGGTGGGATCTTGGTGTTCTTGCCCGGCGAGGCTGAAATTCGCCGCACCAAAGCTGCACTGCAAGATCACCTGCCCAAAAATTGCGTTCTGCGGCCTCTTTTGGGAAACCTGCCATTTGCCGAGCAACAGCTGGCCATCCGGCCTGAGGCCCGGAAAAATCTGCGCAAGATCGTTTTGGCAACCGCCATTGCCGAGACCTCCCTAACCATCCAAGATGTTCGAGTTGTGGTGGATTGCGGCCGCGCACGCAGGGCCCGGTATGACCCTGAAAAGGGTCTGCAAAGGCTGGTCACCGAACGGGTCAGCAAGGCCGAAGCCACCCAGCGCGCCGGGCGTGCAGGGCGCGTTGCCGCCGGGCGCTGCTATCGCATGTGGGCGCGGGCCGAAGAAGGGGCTATGCACGCCTTCGCGCCACCTGAAATTGCAATTTCCGATCTGGCCCCGCTGGCGCTTGAGCTGGCGCAATGGGGCTCCGGGCCAGAGGATTTGGCCTTTCTCACACCGCCCGCACCAGGCCCTTGGGCCCAGGCGAAGGCCTTGCTTGGTCAGCTTGGCGCGCTGTCAGACGGTCGCCTCACGCCCCATGGGGCGGCGCTTGCCAAGTTGCCGCTGCATCCGCGCTTGGCGCAAATGCTGCTGCAAGCGGGACCCCGCGCCGCGCCGCTGGCCGCACTTCTATCGGATCGAGACATTCTCTCGACCCAAAATTGCGATCTCACACCTGCCCTTACAGCGCTGACCAGGCCCACCGGCAACAAAGAACAGGCCGGCCCCATTCGCGATCACAGCGCGCTCGACCGGATCAAGCAGGAGGCCAAACGCCTCAGCAGACTGGCGCCGAAAGGCACGCGCGAGATCGCGTTAAGCCCAGCGCAATGCTTGGCGCTGGCCTATCCCGAACGTGTCGCCCAGCGTCGCCCCGGCCCGCAGCCACGCTACATCATGCCGGGGGGAAGGGCGCAGTTTTGACCAGAGATGATTCCTTGGCCAATGCGCGATATTTGGTCATTTCAGATTTGGGAAATCCGCATTTTAGCACGGGTCCAGACCCTAAAATCCGCAGGGCCCTGGCGCTGGGTGAGGCAGAGCTGCGGGAGGTTTTTGCCGATCAAATCACATGGGAGACCCTTTGCCACTGGTCCAAACGCCACCGCCGGGTCATTGCTAATCGCAGTGAAATGCTGGGTGCCCTGTCACTTACGCAAGAGGTTTGGCGGGATGCACCCAGCGAAGCACTGGCGGCGGCTATGGTGGAGGGCGTGCAACAGATGGGTCTGCGCCTGCCGAAAGCCGCCCGGCTCTTACAAGCCCGCGTGGCGGCCGCGCCACCCGGGCAATTTCCCGATTTGTCAGATACAGCCCTGCTCGAAGCCGCACCAGAATGGCTGGCCCCCTATCTGACGGGGCTGACAACAGAGCAAGATTGGAAAGCGTTTGACCCGCTGCCAGCCCTAGAGGCCTATATTGGCTGGGCGGCTCTGCGCCAGCTTGAAAAAATTGCGCCGGCGCATTTCACCACGCCGCTGGGCCGGAAAATCGCGATTGATTACAGTGGCGACAGCCCGGCAATTGAACTGCGTATTCAAGAAATATTTGGCCAAACCCGCCATCCTATGATCGGCGATCACCCGCTAAAGGTGACCTTGCTGTCTCCGGCACATCGACCAATCCAAGTGACCACAGATATCCCTGGCTTTTGGACCGGAAGCTATGCAGATGTGCGCAAAGATATGCGGGCGCAATATCCCAAACACCCCTGGCCCGAAGATCCCACCCAAGCGGACCCGACCCTACGCGCCAAGCCCCGCAAGCGCTGAGCTGTCAGCCCGAATGCCACGGACCATGATGCGACCCGTCTGCATCAACACGTTCAAAGGAATGGGCCCCGAAGTAATCGCGTTGTGCTTGGATCAAATCCGAGGTTCCGCGTTCTTGGCGGATCATGTCAAACCAACTCAAAGCCGCTGCCAATGCCGGCACAGGCAGCCCTTTGAGCGCAGCAGCAGAGACCACCCGGCGCAGCCCTGCGATATGGGTGGTCAGAAGCGGGGTGAAATGGTCGGACAGCACCAAATGCCCCGCCGGGCGCGGACTGCGGAATGCTGTGGCAATGTCGTCTAACATGGCCGAACGGATGATACAGCCAGCCCGCCAAATCTCTGCGATGCGGGCAAAATCTAATGACCAATTGAATTCTTTGGATCCGGCGGCCAAAATCTCGAACCCCTGCGCATAGGCCAAAACGCGCCCAACGATTAAGGCAGATTGCAAATCATGCTCTGCGACTGGACTCATCGTATCCGTGCCCGCCGGCACCAGCACTCTGGCGGCGCGCTTGCGGGTGGATTTTTGCGCGCTCATGACCCGGGCGCCAACCGCCGCCTCAATGATGCTCACCGCTTGCCCCATGCGCAGCGCTTCAATCACGGTCCAACGGCCGGTGCCTTTTTGCCCGGCTTGGTCCACGATTAAATCCACCATGTCCTCACCAGTCTGCGGATCTTTGGTCCCCAAGACCTCTGCGGTGACTTCGATAAGATAGCTTTCCAGCGGGCCACGGTTCCAGCTGCGAAAGACCGGCGCGATATCGCTGGCTGCCAGACCTTCGCCATCGCGCATCATGCCGTAAACCTCGGCGATCATCTGCATATCGGCGTATTCGATCCCGTTATGAACCGTTTTTACAAAATGCCCAGCCCCATCCGGTCCCAAATGCGCCACGCAGGGATCCCCGTCATAGCGCGCTGCAATAGCCTCCAGAATAGGCGCGATACGGCTGTAGCTAGAGCTTGTACCTCCCACCATCATGGACGGCCCCCGCCGTGCGCCCTCAGCGCCGCCAGACACACCAATCCCCAAATAGGACAGCCCCGCTTTTTCCAGAGTTGTCGTTCGGATCATCGTATCGCGAAAATCTGAATTGCCGCCATCAATGATGGTATCGCCCGCAGATAACAAAGGCCGAAGCGCAGCAATCGTTTGATCCACCGGCGCGCCCGCCGGGATCATTAGGACAATGGCGCGCGGCGCAGGCAGAGCCGCCACCAGATCGGCCAGGGTCTCGCAGCGCTGCAAACGAGCGGCCAGATCCCCAGCGGAGGCGATCAGCCGATCAACCGCGCTCAGCTCAAGGTTCCAAAGAGCGACATCTTGGCCCTTCTCGGCGAAGTTCAACGCCAGTGCCGAACCCATCGTTCCAACCCCAATCACACCAATATGTGCCTGTGTCATCTTCACCTCCAGCGCCGAAGCACTTGTGTTATTTATCCGCGGTCAATTCAATCACGAGGCAGGGGCCCCGCAGCATTGGATGATTGAGCGTAAACTCACTCAACCCGACGCCACACCAGGCCCGGCTCAAATGATCTTGCATCGCGGCAAACAGATCCCCTTGCCGCCAATAGCGCGGCCAACCACCGGGAGGGTCAACCGCCTCAAATAAAGTTCCAGTTGGCAAAAAATTTGAATAATCAATTTGTTGATAAGTCTTCCCATCAGACCCCATCACCGCCAAGACCCAATCTTGCATCTGCCCATGCCATGCAATGCCACAAGCCGCATCCTCGCCCTGTGCTGTCGCGCAGGCTTCGATGACTGAGACCCGCGCGCCCAAAAGATCTGCAACCGAGGCGATAGCCTTGGCGCGCTGGGGGCTTGCGGTCCTGTCTGAGGGAGGGCGCATCCACATGCTGGCCGGCGCAGTTGTCACCTGCGCGCCCCAACCGGCCTCGCCCTGTGCAAACTCCTGAAGGCCGTAATAGCCATGCGCATCATCCGCGACCATGGCAACACCCTCACCTAAGCCCTTAAGATCTTGGGATTGGCACAGTTTATTGAAAAGATGACTCACACCGAGACCCAGCCAAATCTCTTGGCTCTTCTGTGAGAATACAACCATGTGATGAGAGTCTTGGAAGTAATCGGGATGCGCCTCATCAACCTGTTCGGACTGGGCAGAAAACCCTTGGCGCTCCAACCAATCCAGAGGCGCTGGCGCGCGCCATCGCCCCATCCAATCAAATCTTCGAACCAAACATCCAATATTTAAGGACATGATAGATCACTCTATGAGAAACGTCCCTCTCTCCTTAACCCTTAATCCGCAAACAACCAGAGCCAAGCAGCGACTTTACCTAAAATCATGCCCCAAGCGGCCTGTTTAGTCTAGACACCAGCGCATAATCGCTTTTTGCGCATGCAACCGGTTTTCCGCCTCATCGAAGACCACCGAATGCGGCCCATCCATCACAGAGCTGGTGACCTCTTCGTTGCGGTGTGCGGGCAAGCAATGCATGAAAAGAGCATCCGGCTTGGCCTGCGCCATCAACGCATCATCAACCTGATAGGGGCGCAATTGATTGTGGCGCCGCTCGCGTGCGGTTTGGCTGTCGTGCATAGAGATCCAAGTGTCCGTCACCAACAGATCCGCGCCGCGCACCGCTTCGTTGACGTCCCGCTGGATCTCGATCTTCACACCTTTGGCCCGCGCCTTCTCAACAAATTCCGCCTCGGGATCCAGCGTCGCTGGGCCGGCAAAAACGAAATCAAAGCCAAATTGCCCGGCCGCATGGATGAAGCTTGCACAAACGTTGTTACCATCACCCGTCCAGACCACGCGCTTGCCCCGAATAGAGCCGCGATGCTCTTCAAACGTCAAGATATCGGCCATGATTTGGCATGGATGGCTGCGGTTGGTCAGCCCATTGATCACCGGAACACTGGCATAATCGGCCATTTCCAGCAGGGTTGCCTCCTCAAAAGTGCGGATCATGATCATGTCCACATAGCGGCTCAAAACCCGCGCCGTATCCGCGATGGTTTCCCCATGGCCCAGCTGCATTTCGCTGCCGGACAAAACCATGGTCTGCCCACCCATCTGCCGCACGCCAAGATCAAAGCTCACGCGGGTGCGCGTGGATGGCTTTTCAAAAATCAACGCCACCATCTTGCCCTCAAGTGGGCGTTCAGCATCCAACATGCCTTTGGACAGGCCGGCACGCGCCGTCTTGATCCGCGCGGCCTCATCCAAAATGCCACGCAAATTTTGGGGATCAACCTGATCAATATCGAGAAAATTCTGCATCTTTAAACTGTCCTATAGGCTGGCGGCGTGCCATGCTGCACCATCCGCCGAAATGTGAAAAGCCGCGCTGGTCATTGCGCAGATTGAACCGTTTGCGCCGCCGTCTCCAACCGCTCCAGCGCCTGAGCAATCTCCGCGTTTGAAATAGTCAACGCCGGAAGCACACGCACGACGTTTTCGGCCGCAGGGACGGTCAACACCTCGCAGTCATATCCGGCTGTGACCACATCCATATTGCTCGCCTTGCATTTCAGACCCAGCATCAACCCCGCGCCCGTCACACCCTCAAACACATCAGGATATTGCGCGACCAACCCTTCAAGACCTTGGCGCAGCGCCCCAGATTTGCGGCTCACCTCTGCCAGAAATTCAGGAGCAGCCACCTCATCCAAGACAGCACTTGCCACCGCACAACCCAAGGGATTGCCACCATAGGTCGAGCCATGTGTCCCTGCCCCCATTCCGCTTGCAGCCTCTTCATTCGCCAAAACCGCCCCGATGGGGAAGCCCCCACCAAGACCCTTGGCCACCATCATAATATCGGGATCAATCCCTGCCCACTCATGGGCAAACAACTTCCCTGTCCGTCCCACACCGCATTGCACCTCATCGAAAATCAGCAAGATCCCGTGGCTGTCACAAAAATCACGCAGGCCTTTCAAACAATGATCCGGCACAGGGCGGATACCGCCCTCCCCCTGGATCGGCTCGATCAATATGGCGGCGGTCTTTTCATTGACTGCCGCATGCAGCGCGTCGTGATCTGCAAATGGCAATTGCACGAAACCGGGCAGCAAGGGCCCAAAGCCTTTCGTCAGCTTCTCCGCACCAGCAGCTGCAATCCCTGCGGAGGAGCGCCCATGAAACGCCCCCTCAAAGCAATAATTTCCACGCGCTCTGGCTGACCCTTGTCATAGAAATATTTGCGCGCCATTTTCACGGCCAATTCACAGGACTCCGTCCCAGAGTTGGTAAAAAACACGGTATCGGCAAAGGTCAGATCCACCAGCTGATCGGCGAGTTTGTGTTGCGCGGGAATATGGTACAAATTGGAGGTATGCCACAATTGACCCGCTTGCGCCGTCAGCGCCGCCACCAGTTTCGGATGCGCATGTCCCAGGCTGTTGACCGCAATCCCAGCGCCCAAATCCAAAAATCGCCGACCGTCATCGCTGGTCAACCAGCTGCCTGAGCCAGAGACAAACGAAAACGGAGCGCGATTATAGGTGGGCAGAATCGAAGGGATCATCGGAAAGCCTTTCTAACGAGGAGGGAGTGAGAAAACCAAAATTGAGAAACACGCATGGGAGCGCAGAAACACGAGGGGCCGGCCGCGGTGCAGCGGTCATATCAGCGACGTCGGCGTCGCAAGGTGATTTCAATCATCGTTTTCATGCCCTTACCATACCAAAGCCCCCCGGCCATGGAAAGTCCAAATATCCGCTGCGGCAAATCCCTTTAAGATTTCAACCGATAGCCTCGCGCCAACCAAAACCAGGCCAAGCCAACCGCACAGATATTGGCACCGCAAATCACGGCCAAAGCCATCCATGGGCTGCCATCGGAAACCCCCAAAACACTGTAACGGCCGCCGTCGATGATATAGAACATCGGGTTCACATGGATCAGTGGCTGCATCATTGAGGGCAAAGCTTGGATCGAATAGAAGGTCCCCGACAAGAAGGCCAAGGGTGTGATCACAAAATTTGAAATCGCGGCCATCTGGTCAAACTTATAGGCATAGATGCTGCCCAAAAGCCCCAGCGCGCCCATGAACATCCCGCCCAAAACCACAAAAGCCAATGTCCAAAGCGGGTGGGCAACCCAAATGCCGAGGCTCAGCCCCATCGACAGACAGAGCACCGCACCAATCACCAATCCGCGACCAATTCCGCCCGCCAAGAATCCCACGGTCATCTCCAAAGGCGACAGGGGCGGCATCAGCGTGTCGACAATGGAGCCCATGACTTTCGCCGAAAGCATGGAAGAGGACGTATTGGCAAAAGAATTTTGTATCACCGTCATCATCAACAAACCCGGTGCCAGAAAGCTGACATAATCAAACCCCATCACATCCGAGCGACCCGGTCCGATGGCAATGGAAAAAACCAATAGAAACAAACCTGCCGTGATCAATGGCGCAAAAATTGTCTGCTGCCAAATCGCCAAATAGCGCATATTTTCGCGGCGAATGAGCGTCCAAAGGCCCAGCCAATTGACCCGTCCAAAGCGTCTGACGCCGAATTGAGAAACATTTGCCACAGTTTATCTCCACTTGGGTGGTTGTCCTTAGCCTCAGTTGAGCCTAAAGTAGGACGCTGCATGGGTATCACCCGTTATTGCTACGAAATTCAAGGGGGGGCGTGATGTCCTGGACTGATGAACGCGTCGAAGTTCTGAAAAAAATGTGGGGCGAGGG
>JGI26088J50261_1000580_pt1 | contig 21119 bp, 19 predicted proteins | sample SaaInl1SG_22_DNA_FD_50261 | JGI IMG/M metagenome (IMG submission 50261)
ATTAGTGGTGCCCGGCTCGGGTGTTGTTAAGGCTCAAGCCGAACGCGAGGGTTTAGACAAAATTTTCATCGATGCGGGTATGGAGTGGCGTGAACCAGGCTGCTCAATGTGTTTGGCAATGAATGCTGACAAGCTCGCTCCGGGCGAGCGTTGCGCAAGTACCAGCAACCGAAACTTTGAAGGCAGACAAGGTTTCGGCGGCAGAACACATTTGGTGAGTCCTGCAATGGCTGCAGCCGCGGCTGTCGCTGGGCACTTTGTTGATGTGCGTGCAATCGAGGGACAAGCCTAATGGACGCTTTTACTATCCACGCGGGCGTGGTGGCGCCTATGGATCGGCCGAACGTTGATACCGATCTGATCATTCCTAAGCAGTTTTTGAAATCCATTAAGCGCAGCGGGTTTGGTCCTAACCTGTTTGACGAGTTGCGCTATCTCGACGAGGGCAAGCCCGACTCTGATAACAGCCAGAGACCCCTTAATCCAGAGTTCCCCTTGAATGCGCCGCGCTACCAGGGTGCGTCTATATTGTTGGCTCGCGAGAATTTTGGCTGCGGCTCAAGCCGAGAGCACGCCCCTTGGGCGNTAGTTGATTACGGTTTCCGTTGTGTGATTGCTCCGAGCTTCGCAGATATTTTCCGCTCGAATTGCTTNAAGAATGGCCTTTTACCCATTGAGNTGTCTTCCGANCAGGTCAGTGAGCTCTTTGANGCTATGTACNCCACNGAAGGTTTTAGTCTCACTATAGATCTTGAGCAGCAGTGCATTCGGCGTACTGATGGTGANGATATTGCTTTCGACGTCGACGGATTCCGTCGCGACTGCTTACTTAACGGGCTAGATGATATCGGGATTACCCTTAAAAGTGCCGATGCAATAAAGCGCTTTGAAGAGCAGCACCGCCAGCGTGCGCCATGGGTTTTTGATTTACTGGAGGTTTAATGAGCCATTCAATACTCCTGCTGCCGGGTGATGGCATTGGGCCCGAGGTAGTTCAGCAAGCTCGACGCGTCTTGGAACATGTGGCCGATAAGCACGGGCTGTCTATTGAGTTAACAGAAGGTGATCTTGGAGGCATTGCCATTGACCGACAGGGTGCAGCTTACCCCGACGCTACTCGAGCATTGGCTAGNCAAGCAGATGCCATTTTGTTGGGTGCGGTGGGCGGCCCCAAATGGGACAGTCTGCCTCCCGCAGAAAGACCTGAGCGAGGCCTGTTGGCGATCCGCGCAGACCTCGATTTGTTTGCCAATCTCCGGCCGGCGATTTTGTTTCCACAGCTGGCTCAAGCCTCGAGTTTAAAGGCAGAGCTGGTTGCAGGGCTCGATATCTTGATCGTTCGCGAGCTGACTGGTGGCATTTACTTCGGTGAGCCTCGTGGTATTCGAGAGCGTGAAGATGGTGAGCGCGAAGGCTTCAATACTTATATTTATCGAGAGAGTGAAATTGAGCGCATTGCGGCATTGGCATTTGAGTTGGCGGCGAAGCGAGGCGGTCGACTCACATCGGTAGATAAAGCCAATGTGCTTGAGGTCACCATGCTCTGGCGCGAAGTAGTCGATCGCGTGGCCAAGAATCATCCCGATGTGGCACTCGACCACATTTATGTCGATAACGCGGCTATGCAGCTTGTTCGTGCGCCAAAGCAGTTCGACGTGTTGGTGACCGGCAATATATTTGGAGACATTCTCTCGGATACGGCTGCGATGTTAACCGGATCCATAGGTATGTTGCCCTCGGCCTCACTGAATGAGCAATCCAGAGGGTTGTACGAGCCCGTGCACGGATCGGCGCCGGATATTGCAGGGCAGGACAAAGCGAATCCACTTGCGACCATTTTATCGGTTGCAATGATGCTACGTTATTCGCTGGATGCGCCTGCCGCAGCGGATGATATAGAAGCCGCCGTGTCTGCCGTGCTCGATGATGGGCTGCGGACCGGAGATATTGCTGAAGCGGGTGCCTCTACTGTTGGCACCGTAGAAATGGGTGGCGCGGTCATCGCGGCATTAAATTAGGTAAAACGAGAAGTGACAATGACGAAAGAAGTAGATGTTGCCGTTGTAGGCGCGACAGGTGCCGTTGGCGAGGCCATGTTGGAAATTCTTGAGCAGCGCAATTTTCCTATTCGGAATCTTTATCCGTTGGCTTCTTCCCGTTCGGCGGGTACAACGATCCGATTTAAGGGTAAGTCTCTAACAATTGAAGATCTTGCCGAGTTCGATTTCTCCAAGGCACAAATCGGTTTGTTCAGCGCCGGGGGGTCAGTATCTGCTGAGTACGCACCAAAGGCTGCGGCTGCTGGGTGTATTGTTGTGGACAATACGTCGCATTTTCGCGAGACGACGATATCCCGCTCGTTGTACCTGAGGTTAATCCTCACGCTATTGCGGGTTACACACAGCGAGGCATTATTGCTAACCCCAACTGTTCGACGATACAAATGTTGGTGGCGCTCAAGCCTATTCGCGATGCGGTCGGTATCGAGCGCATCAATGTCGCGACCTATCAAGCGGTGAGTGGCACGGGAAAAGAAGCTATTGAGGAGCTCGCTAAGCAAACGGCGCAGCTGCTCAATGGGAAAGAAGCCAAAGTTGAAGTGTATCCAAAACGGATCGCGTTTAACGTGCTGCCACACATCGACACGTTCCAAGACAACGGCTACACCCGTGAAGAAATGAAAATGGTCTGGGAAACGCAGAAGATTTTCGAAGACGACAGCATTCAAGTGAATCCTACTTGCGTGAGGGTTCCCGTGTTCTTTGGCCACTCTGAAGCGGTTCATATTGAGACCCGTGACAAGATCACAGCTGAGCAAGCGCGCGAAATTTTGAGCGCAGCGCCAGGTGTGACGGTCATGGATGATTGTGCCGAGGGGGTCTATCCGACGCCAGCAACGGAGTCGAGCGGGCAGGATCCCGTTTTTGTGGGTCGCATTCGTGAGGATATCTCCCACCCTCGCGGTCTCAACTTATGGGTTGTTGCCGATAATGTGCGTAAAGGCGCCGCACTTAACAGTGTTCAAATCGCGGAACTTTTGGTGGCGGATTACATATAAGTACTCTTGCCACTATCCGAGATAGCTTGAATAGTGGTACAACAAAAGTGTTGAGATATTAATGCGTCTCGCAGAGCCCTCGGTCGGCGTTGTCGCGGCATTTGCGCTTCTCGATGTTTTGCGCTTCTCGATGTAAGGCTCGCCAAATTGCAGGTAAGCGTACTCATGAAAGATGGAAGACAAGTGGGGATCCAATGAGACCGTTGACGCGAACAACACTTTTCGCAGCACTACTGCCTTTGTTTTCTCCGTTGACGTGGGGATTGGGTCTCGGTGAGATCACCATGAAATCTCATCTCAACGAGCCCTTGCAAGCAGAGATTGAGCTGCTTGACGTTAAGAATTTAACGTCTGATGACATTAAAATCAGGCTTGCTACGCAGCAAGACTTTGACCTTATCGGGGTTGATCGAGCCTATTTTCTGACGAATATTACGTTCAATATCGTTGTTTCAGGTGAAGACAGTAGGATCATCTTAACCACAGATCAACCACTGCTAGAGCCTTTCCTCGATTTTTTGGTAGAGACTCGCTGGCCCGCAGGCCGTTTATTGCGAAGCTACACTGTATTAGTCGATTTGCCTGAGCGCGCTTCAGCCGAGCGAGTGTCCTCTTATGCGCAGATTGCAGCGAGCAAGAGTGAACCCCAAGATGCTGCGGAAGACGATGAGCCCGCACAGTTAGTGCCAGCGCCGACACCACCTTCTCAGCGCCCCCCAGCACGAAGCTACGACAAAAACGCTGAGGGCCAGCCGAGGGCTGGTGGGCAGTATTTGGTGCAGGCTCGTGACACATTGTGGGAGATTGCTGCATCGGCTCGGCCCGAGAATGCGACTCTTGAGCAGACCATGATTGCTACCGCAGCGATGAATGGAGACGCATTCGTGGGTGGCAATATCAATGGTCTAAAGGCCGGTTACGTTCTGCAGCTGCCTTCTGATGATGAAATTCTGACGACTAAAAGTGAAGCGAGACAACGCGTTGTCGAGCAAAACCAGGATTGGGCTGCAGGCATTCGTCGGTCACCCGCTTTGCGTGTGGTAGCCGATAATGAATTTGAGGACCTTCCTTCTGAGAGCAATGCAGAAGCCCGGTATGCACAAGTTGGTTCATCCAGCTCAGCGGATGAAAAATCCGAGGACGATGCGTCGCTCTCAGATGCGAGTGCGCCGACAGAGCTCGCCAGTGCCCAGATGTCTGCTAATGGTGCAGCAAGTGAAGTAGAGAATGTTATAGATAGTGATGTCGAGAGTGATGCTGAGAGTGATGCTGAGAGTGCCGATACCGCGGGTACACGCGCCAATCTCGACCTCGCTGCGATTGAAGCTCGGCTTTCACGTTTGTCAGAGCAAGTCACTGACCTAAGGCAGCTCGTTACCGTAAAGGATGAACAAATAGCGGCGCTACAAGCACAGATCGAACAGCGAGAGGTTATGGCTGCGCAGGTAGCTCAGAAAGAGTCAGAGCGCTCAAGCATGAATGAGCTAGCAGGCTTGCCGTGGTGGGTGTTTGCGTTCGGTGGCGTACTATTGATTTCTGTGGCGGGTGTATTGTTCGCTCGGCGGGGAACAAAGCTTAGCGTGGCAACGGGTGTTAGTGCGCCTTTAACCGTACCCGCTGCGCCGGCAGAGCCGATTCGGCCTCTCAAAGCCGACTTGCCCAAGGAGGTTACGGCTTCCAGTGCGAGTGAATCGCAGAATGGAGAACGCGGATACGGTAAAGATCTGCATAATGACTACCTAGAAGAGACAGTCATTGCAGACGCGCTTGCTGAAGCCGATATTTATGTTGCTTACGGACGTTACCAGCAAGCGCTGGACTTACTCGAGCGAGCCTCGAAAGCAGACCCGACGAGCCCAGCGCCTTACTTGAAGCGAATAAAGATTTATTTGCAGCACGACCGTCGAGCTGAGGCCGAAGCGCTCGTGAAGACGATTGAACAAACTCACGATATGGACGCCGTTCAACAAGCGCTCGCTTTGCTCGATCACAATGCCCCTAGTACGAGCGGCATCGACTTAGGTGAGCTGGTTGATGTAACGAGTGGTGTTGAAACTGGCGGTCCGATAGAAGCTGGCTCCGCGGCAGACCGTGCAGTGTCACCCCTAACGTCCACTGNAACCTCGGCGATCGCGAATTCTGGCTTAGAGCCGGTAGAATTTGACCTTGTTGACGAGCAACCCCATGACCTTGTGACCCCCGATCTCAGCGCTCTAGCTAATTCACATGAGCAGGATCGGCATGTAGACCAGGCATTAGATCTGGAACTCGGCATCGATACATCAGCGGATGTGGCTGCTAAAACTCCGCGCGGACCCGAGGACGATGCATCGACTAACACTCAGTTAGGTGCAGACTGGGGAGATCTGGGCGATGTAAACCTAACGATAGATGATAATGCTCTGCCGCCTGAGTTAGCCGCTGTTTTAGGTATGGACACGCCACCGCCCTTTGAGGATCCTGATGACGATAGTGAGTTAGGCTTGATCTATGCATCCGACACTAACCCTATTGAAACAAAGCTCGACCTTGCGCGCGCCTATATCGACATGAGTGATGAAGAGGGTGCTCGGCCTGTGCTCAAAGAGGTCATTAATGAAGGTGACCCACAGCAGCAAGCCGAGGCTAGAGAATTGTTGCTGCGCATTGAGTGAAAGTGGCTAAACAGCAAAAGACAGCCGGGCAACAAAAGACAGCCGGGCAACAATTAGATGCGAGCTGTTTGGTCAAAGGTACGCGTGTCGCCCTTCGTATTGAGTATGATGGGTCTGCGTTTCACGGCTGGCAGGCGCAGCCGCATTTACAATGTGCGACCGTTCAGGAAACCCTTGAGCAAGCGTTATCACAAGTAGGCAATAAACCGATTAGAACCCACTGTGCAGGACGTACCGATACGGGCGTTCATGGCTACGGGCAAATTGTGCATTTCGATGACGCGGCTGGCAGGAGTCCTAAAGCATGGGTCATGGGAACAAACAGCTTGTTGCCAAGCAGTGTGCGTGTTCATTGGGCAGTCCCCGTGGTGCCAGATTTTCATGCGCGATTTTCCGCGTATGCACGACGCTATCGCTATGTGATTGCGAATACATCAATCCGACCCGCACACTTAGATGGCAAGGTAAGTTGCTTCCGCCGACCATTGGATGTGGAGCGCATGACTGATGCTGCGCAAGCACTGATCGGAGANCATGATTTCAGCGCATTTCGCGCCGCACACTGTCAGGCGAACTCGCCAAAGCGTGAAATTCTGCAGCTTTCCGTTAGCCGTTGGGGCGACTTTGTTATTGTGGACATCATGGCAAACGCATTTCTGCATCACATGGTGCGAAACATAGTGGGTAGTTTGCAAATGATCGGTGCGGGCCTCCGGCCGGTAGGGTGGTTGCAGGAGCTGCTGTTGGGTCGAGATCGTGCCGCCGCCGCCGATACGGCATCGGGCGCCGGGTTGTACTTGGTTGCGGTTTATTACCCCGAGCGATTTGAATTACCTCCGATACCTGAAGGTCCCGCTTTTTTGTCGGGCAAAATCTAGTAGCACAGTCGTTGTCAGCCCTTTCTCTCTGCTATAATCACGTCCGTTTATTTACTTATCTGTAGGTGCACTCAGTGCAGGTCAAAGTTTGCGGTATCACACGCTCTGAAGATGCTAGCGCGGCGAGCCTGTTAGGCGTGGATGCCATCGGATTGGTTTTTTGGGCTCAAAGCAAGCGGGCTGTTACTATCGACAAAGCCAGGCCGATCTGTGAGGCAATATCGCCGTTTACAACGATTACCGCGCTATTCGTGAGTGCCACGGAAGCTGAGGTTGAGTCAGTGTTGGCATCGTTACCTATCAACCTATTACAATTTCACGGTGACGAGACGCCGGCGTTTTGTGAGCAGTGGTCGGTGCCCTATATTAGGGCGTTACGTGCCGAACCAGGGGTCGACTCATTTCAGAGGCTAGTCGTTATCCCGGTGCCCGAGCCTTTCTTGTCGATGCGGTTCACAACGGACAGTTTGGTGGTACCGGAGCGCAATTTGACTGGCGTTCGCTACCGCAGACGTTTAATCGGCCGCTCGTTTTGGCGGGAGGCCTTAATCCCGCTAATGTAGCGGAAGGTATTCGCCAGGTTAAACCGATGGCTGTGGATGTCAGTAGCGGCGTCGAGTCTTCTCCAGGTGTCAAAGATCACAACGAAATGCGACGATTTATTGAAGCCGCACGCGCGGCGTTAAAAGGGTAATAAGATGACAGCTAAGCATGATCCTTCACTCTATGCGAGCGTACCTGATGAGCACGGTCGTTTTGGCCAGTTTGGCGGTAAGTTTGTCGCTGAGACATTGATGTCTGCGCTTGCAGACCTTGAAGATCTTTATCGACGCCTCGCGAACGACGCGGAGTTTCAGCGCGAGTTCGATGAGGATCTAGCACATTATGTGGGGCGACCTTCGCCGCTTTACGAGGCTGCCCGAATGTCTGACCACATTGGTGGCGCGCGTATTTTTTTAAAGCGTGAGGACTTGAATCATACGGGTGCTCACAAGGTTAACAACACTATTGGGCAGGCATTACTTGCCAAGCATATGGGTAANAAGCGAGTTATTGCTGAAACCGGGGCNGGGCAGCATGGCGTCGCNAGTGCGACGGTNGCAGCGCGCTTAGGCTTAGAGTGCCATGTATTCATGGGCGAAGAAGACGTTCAGCGGCAATCACTCAACGTTTACCGAATGAAGTTGTTGGGCGCAGAAGTTATTCCGGTAACGTCCGGTTCTCGAACGTTGAAAGATGCCATGAATGAAGCGATGCGCGACTGGGTGACCAATGTCGATGACACTTTTTACATTATTGGTACGGTTGCAGGTCCGCACCCTTACCCGATGCTAGTGCGCGATTTCCAGAGCGTTATTGGCCGTGAGGCGCGACATCAATCGTTAGCGATGACGGGTAAGTTGCCTGACGCGCTGGTTGCTTGCGTGGGCGGTGGATCCAATGCGATTGGGCTATTCCATCCGTTTTTGGGGGATGAATCGGTTGCTATGTACGGCGTGGAGGCTGGGGGTCACGGTGTCGAAACCGGTGAGCATGCGGCGCCCCTGTCAGCGGGCACGCCCGGTATATTGCATGGTAATCGGACGTATTTGATGCAAGATGAAAATGGTCAAATCTCACACACGCATTCTGTCTCTGCAGGACTCGATTACCCTGGGGTAGGTCCAGAACACTCTTGGTTAAAGGATATCGGCCGGGTGAATTATGTTGCAGCTAACGATGATGAAGCACTCGCTGCTTTCCATCGGTGGACTCGCATGGAAGGGGTTATGCCTGCTTTAGAGACTGCCCACGCCCTCGCATATGCGGAGAAATTGGCAGCTCAAATGACGCCGGATCAGCACATCATTGTTAATCTATCGGGCCGAGGCGATAAAGATATTCTCACTGTAGCAGCCCTCGAAGGCATTAACGTTTAAGGAAAATTTGTGAGTCGCTTACAAACACGTTACGACGCTTTGCGGACTGCGGGTCAAAAGGCCGTAGTTCCCTACATTGTTGCAGGTGACCCTTCGGTCAGTGCAACAGTACCTTTGATGCATCGCTTAGTCGCTGCTGGCGCCGATGTTCTCGAGCTCGGCGTGCCATTCTCAGATCCTATGTCTGAGGGTCCAGTGATTCAGCTCGGTCACGAACGAGCGCTTGAAAATGGCGTGTCCTTGCGTGATGTATTGGGCATGGTAAGTGCCTTTAGAGAGCAAGACACTGAAACGCCTGTCGTCGTGATGGGCTACGCCAACCCCGTTGAACGGATGGGCCATGAGGCATTTGCGAATGCCTGTGCAAGCGCAGGCGTCGACGGTGTGATTACTGTTGACTTACCTCCCGAGGAGGTTAGCGGGCTCAATGAGCATTTAATACGTGTTGGTATCGACAATATTTTCTTGATATCGCCTACGACGCCCAACGAGCGTATTGCAACGATTGTTAGCGGTGCGAGCGGCTTCATCTACTATGTGGCTGTCAAGGGTGTTACTGGCGCAGGTAATCTCGATGTTGCTGATGTAAGGCACCACCTAGACTTGATACGTGCGGTGTCGTCGCTTCCCGTGGCGGTAGGCTTTGGCATTAAAGATGCGGCGTCTGCATCGAATGTGGCTGCCCTTGCTGACGGTGTCGTGGTGGGCAGTGCGCTCATTGATACGATTGCCCAGGGTATTGCGAACGGTGACACGGAAGCCGCAGCTATCGACAGAGCGGTTGCGCTACTAACCGATATCCGCACAGGCGTTAATAAGGTAGCTTCCGCACCCTGAGCTTGAGCAGGTATAATTCGTACTGACCACTGACGGAGTTGGCTATGAGCTGGATTGATAAAATTCTGCCCTCGGGTGTACGAAAGGACGACACGGCCAAACGCGCAAGTGTCCCAGAGGGACTGTGGAAGAAGTGCATTAAGTGTGATTCAGTGCTTTATAGGCCTGACTTGGAGCGCAATCAAGACGTGTGCCCTAAGTGTGATCACCATATGCGCATCGGTGCTCGCCAGCGCCTTGATTTCTTCTTAGACAAAGATGATCGGGAAGAGCTTTTTGCCGATCTAGAACCCGTCGATCGTCTCAAGTTTAAAGATAAGCGCAAATACCGGGATCGGTTAACTGCCGCGCAAAAAAGCACGGGCGAGAAAGATGCTCTGATTGCAATGCGGGGTAAGCTTAAGGGTGCGGATTTAGTTACCGTAGCCTTCGAATTTAATTTCCACGGTGGCTCAATGGGTTATGCGGTCGGTGAGAAATTTACCCGCGCAGCTACGCTCGCTTTGGAACATCGAATTCCTTTTGTTTGTTTCTCCGCCTCGGGTGGCGCTAGGATGCAAGAGGCGCTGATATCGCTTATGCAGATGGCCAAGACATCTGCTGTTATCGAGCGCTTAAAAATACAGGGTATTCCTTATATCTCAGTAATGACTGATCCTATTTATGGCGGGGTTTCTGCTTCGCTCGCGCTGCTGGGCGATATTAATATCGCGGAGCCCGATGCCCGGGCGGGCTTTGCCGGGCCTAATATCATCGAGCAGACCATCCGTCAGAAATTGCCCAAGGGCTTTCAGCGTAGCGAGTTTTTACTGGAGCATGGTGCAATCGATATGATTGTTCCCAGAGCAGAAATGCGTGACACGATTGGCAGTTTGCTGTCGAAGTTCGCAGGCTCGCCTACTGCCAGCGAAGTGGTTCAGGACGAGGATATGGCTTTGGCCGAGGACCTAGAAGGCGCTGACGCTAACACTGATGACTGAACCCGTCCTAGCAGCTTGGCTCGCTCAACTTGAAAAGCAGCATCCAAAATCTATTGATCTGGGTCTCGAGCGTGTTCGTGCAGTCGCAAACCACCTCGATCTTCTCAACCCTTCGTATAAGACAATTACGGTAGCTGGTACCAATGGCAAAGGCAGCTGTGTTGCCGCGCTGGATCAGCTGTTACGCGATCAAGGTTTATCTGTTGGCGTGTACACGTCGCCACATTTGCGGCGTTACAACGAGCGTATCGTTATTGATGGGGAGCCTGCGAGCGATAACGACATCGTTATGGCGTTTTCAGCAATAGAAAAGGCATCCGTTGAGGTAGACGTATCTCTCAGTTATTTTGAGTACGCGACGTTAGCGGGGCTCTGGTTGTTCAAGCGGGCTGGTGTGTCTTGGCAAATCCTTGAGGTTGGTTTAGGTGGACGCCTCGACGCTGTGAATATTATCGACGCTGATGCGTGCGTGGTTACCAGTATTGGTCTCGATCACACCGAATGGCTGGGTGACAGTCGAGATTTAATCGCGATCGAAAAAGCGGGGGTGGCACGACGGGCGCGACCAGCAGTCGTTGCAGAGAGCGATGTGCCAGAGACGCTCAGAGCCACGCTTGATACCTTGGATGCGAGGGTTTACCAAGTTGGCCGTGAATGGCAACTCCATGACAAGCAGCTCACATTGCCGTCCGGCTTGACGCTCCCACTGGTGCTCCCGAAGGGGCTACAGCCTCAAAATGTGGCCGCTGCCGCTGTGGTGTTAGACGTTCTTGGTGTCAATCAAGAGGCATCTGCGATAAGAGCATCCCTAAGCACCGTCAAGGTGGCGGGTCGACAGCAACAGTTGAAATGGTGTGATCGCGATGTGTGGTGCGATGTTGCGCACAATCGAGAATCGGTAAAAGCGCTTGTCGCTGCACTCGATGTCGAACCCTCTCAGGGCGCGTGTCATGCAGTGTTTGCAGGCATGTCGGATAAGCCGCTTCTTGATATGATCAACCTTATGTCATCTCACGTGAATTACTGGCATTTACCCCCCTTATCCGGTCTCGCGCGAGCAGCAGATCCCGAGGCGGTTGCGGCGTTGATAGGCGACCAGCGGTGTAAGTGCTACGACTCCATGGAGAATCTATCGTCCCACCTGCTTGACGCTACAGANGCTGGTGATCGTATCGTCGTATTTGGTTCGTTTGTCACCGTCGGGGCGTTGCTCGCTCAGTTTGATCAGCGACCGTGCCCTGTAACTTCACCATTGAATCTTGGAGCCAACGTTCAATGACACCTATTATTAAGCAGCGGCTTGTGGGGGCAGCAGTGCTTGCGGCATTGGCGATAGTATTTTGGCCGATTATATTTGTGCAGCCCACGGTTGATCAGCCTCTGCGCTTAAGCCAGGCGGCAACGCCTCCCCACATTGACGAAGCGCCATTGGCAAGCCCCCAATCCTCGCGGGCTGATATTGAGCCCGTTTATGTTGCCCCGGCCGTTGATCCCGAGCAGCAAGCTAATGCTGATCTTGCTACAGCTCTCGCTGATGATAACGGCTTAGAAGCGACGCTGAGTGGCGGGATATCCAATTTACCGAGTGCTAAAGAGATCGATCCTGCGGTAACGCGAAATGAATCTCCGAAGCCTGTGAAACTCGATACTGCCGGTTTTGTCGAGAGCTGGGTGTTACAAGTGGCTGCCGTTAAGGACAGGGAGCGAGCCCTCAAGCTGGTTGCCGCCCTCCAGGCCAAAGGCTACGAAGCATTCACTCGAGAGGTTATTCGCAGTAAAGAGGCGTTGTGGCGAGTTCAGATTGGCCCTAAGCTTGAGCGAGCGAAATTGGTGAGTATCAAGGCACGCATTGATCAATCCTTTGGCGTCAACGCTGCGATTCTGCGCTACGAGCAATAAATATTATGGACGAGCCAATTAACACGTTAACCGGCACCCTTGAGCATTTTAATGGTCTTGATTGGGTGATTGTGGCGGCGGTATCTGTCTCTTTACTGGTGGGCATCATGCGTGGCTTTGCCCGAGAGGCGTTGTCGCTACTCGGTTGGATTAGTGCATTTGTCGGTGCCAATGTGCTTGCTAAGCCCCTCGCNNNGTCNCTNATTACGATCAGCGATAGTCCGACACTCAGGTATTTAGTGGGTTGGGGCTTGGTGTTTATCGGNGTTCTTGCGATTTTNAGTGTCGTGGGCAGTTTACTGGCGAAGCAATTACGACAGCCNGGGTTTAACCTTGGCAATCGNTTGCTTGGTGGCGTGTTTGGTTTGTTTCGGGGTCTNGTGATCATGATGGTGGTCACTTTGATGCTCAAAGGGATGTTGCCAGACACTGAAGAGGATTGGTTAAACGATGCGACATTGATGCCCATGCTCGATGAAATGGCTGACTGGTTCAGCGAAAATTTTGATGATCTTCTCGAAGCTAAGCCGGTNGAAACGATTGGTGAGAGTCTCGAGTCCCAAGAGATGCTTTAAGGCGGGAGTACGCCCATGTGTGGCCTGGTCGGTATTGTTGGAAATGCAGAAGTCGCTGCGGATATCTATGACGCGCTGACGATGCTGCAGCATCGTGGTCAGGACGCAGCGGGGATTATGACGTTTAAAGACGGTAAGTTTCTTCAGCGTAAAGGTGAGGGGCTTGTTCGCGACGTGTTTCGAACTCAGCATATGTCACAACTATTGGGTAACTTTGGTATTGGGCACGTTCGTTACCCCACCCAGGGAAGTTCAGGTACGGCCCTCGCTCAGCCGTTCTATGTCAATTCTCCCTACGGCATAGCGCTTGCGCACAACGGCAACCTTACGAACGCTAATAAACTTACTGCTGAGCTATTTCGCAGTGATCTTCGCCATCTCAACACCGATTCAGATTCTGAGGTGCTGCTCAATGTCTTTGCGCATGAATTACAGCGTTTGGGAAAATTGGTGCCTGAGCCCGAGGATATTTTTTCTGCTGTGGAGGCGGTTCACACACGCTGTGAAGGTGGTTATGCCGCGGTCGCTATGATTGCCGACCACGGTGTCGTTGCCTTTCGCGATCCCAATGGGATCCGTCCATTAGTGATAGGCATTCGCCAAGGGAAGCACGGTGGGGACGAGTACATGGTCGCCTCAGAAAGTGTTGCCCTCGATGTATTGGGCTTTAAATTGCTGGGTGATGTTGCGCCAGGGGAAGGGGTATACATCAATCCGAATGGAGAGCTTATCCGTCGTCAATGTGCAAAAGAGCCGCGATTGATGCCGTGTATTTTTGAGCATGTTTATTTTGCCCGCCCTGACTCAATGATGGATGGCATCTCGGTTTACAAAACGCGTATGCGCCAGGGAGAGCGCCTCGCGCGTAAGATTCTACGCGAGCGCCCAGATCATGACATCGACGTGGTTATTCCTATTCCGGACACCAGCCGGGTAGCCGGCCAGTCGCTCGCCCACGAGTTGGGGGTGAAGTTTCGTGAAGGCTTTATGAAGAATCGCTACATTGGCAGGACTTTCATTATGCCGGGCCAGGATGAGCGACGAAAATCAGTGCGTCAGAAGCTCAATCCAGTGCCACTCGAGTTCAAAGATAAAACGGTTTTATTGGTTGATGACTCTATTGTTCGCGGCACTACCTGTGGACAAATTATTCAAATGGCACGCGACTCAGGTGCGCGAAAGGTCTACTTTGCCTCCGCAGCGCCTCCTGTTCGTTACCCTAATGTATACGGCATCGATATGCCGGCTGCTAGCGAGCTGATTGCCCATGGTCGTGAGGTTCAAGAAATTTGCGAGCTGATCGGTGCCGATTGGATGGTCTATCAAGACTTAGAAGATTTGTTTGAATGCTCCCGAGAAGGTAATGAGGGTATTGATGGCTTTGAGTCGTCGGTCTTCGATGGTGAGTACTCCGCGGGAACTATTGATCAAGCGTATTTGCGTAGTATTGAAGCTGCACGTTCAGAGGGTTCAGCCTTGCGGCTTGCCGTTGCCCAAGATGGCGGAGTAGTGGGCTTACACAATGACAATTAAGGACAGACTGTGACTCAAGATCGCGGACAGTGGTTAGACGATGCGCATCCCGAAACGAAAGCGGTTCGGGCAGGTATCTCTCGTTCTGCTGAAGGTGAGCATAGCGAACCTATCTACACGACATCGAGCTATATTTTTGAATCAGCTGAGGACGCGGCTGCCCGCTTTTCGGGTGATGCTGACGCAAAAGGCAGCAATGTTTATTCGCGCTATACCAACCCTACAGTCCGAAGTTTTGCAGAACGGCTCGCGGCGCTTGAAGGAGCAGAGGCTGCAGAGGCCACCGCGTCAGGGATGGCAGCAATCATGTCGGTGTGCATGGCGTTTCTGCGGGCTGGCGACCACGTTATTTGCTCCAGAGACGTGTTTGGCAGTACTTTTGGGCTATTTGAAAAGTATTTTGTAAAGTTTGGCGTCGATGTCACCTTTGTTCCATTGCGAGACATCAGCGCATGGCGCCAGGCAATCAAGCCCACAACCCGGTTGCTTTATTGCGAGACACCATCCAACCCTTTGTGTGAAGTGGCAGATATAGCAAGCCTTGGATCCGTGGCACGAGATGCGGGCGCGCGCTTAGTTGTCGACAATTGTTTTTGTACGCCAGCGCTTCAACGTCCACTGGAACTCGGTGCGGATATGGTTATTCACTCCGCAACCAAATACCTCGATGGGCAGGGTCGTGTTCTCGGGGGCGCGGTCGTAGGCACCGAAGCGGATATGAGTGAAGTGAATGCTTTTTTGCGGACCTGCGGGCCGACGATGAGCCCCTTTAACGCGTGGGTATTCTTAAAGGGACTGGAAACGTTGTCGCTGCGAATGCGGGCGCATTCAGATAATGCTCAGACCCTCGCTCAGTGGTTACAAACCCAGCCGCAGGTTCGCAAAGTCAATTATTCTGGGTTGCCGACACATCCCGGTCACGAACTTGCTTGTCGTCAGCAGTCACATTTTGGTGGTGTGCTGTCATTCGAGCTTGATGGTGGTACTGCTGAAGCATGGCAGTTTATTAACGCTACTGAGCTTATGTCGCTAACAGCGAACCTAGGTGATGCTAAAACTACGATTGTTCACCCAGCGACTACCACGCATGGACGGCTATCGAGCGAGCAGAGGATTGACGCTGGAATTAGCGACGGGCTTATCCGCATTGCTGTTGGGCTAGAGCACATCGAGGATATTCAGCGGGACTGTGAGCGAGGGTTTAGAGCCCTCGCATCCAGCGTTTAGCTTTAGCTACCCAGGGGCGGTCGCCGTGAATGCGCTAATCGAAAGAACAATTGCAAATATAGGCGACGTGCTACTTGGCAAAGAACTAGAGATCCGCCAAGCACTGTGCTGCATGTTGGCTGGCGGGCATTTACTGCTGGAAGATTTGCCTGGAATGGGTAAAACCACGTTGGCACATGCGCTAGCTACTACGCTAGGCATGAGTTTTGGGCGAGTGCAGTTCACTTCAGACTTGTTGCCGTCGGATATTCTTGGCGTAACAATCTTTAATAGCGAAAGTGCGCAGTTTGATTTTCAACCTGGCCCAATCTTTAACCAAGTTTTATTGGCGGACGAAATCAATCGTGCAACGCCGCGGACCCAAAGCGCCTTGCTTGAGGCAATGGCTGAATCACAGGTCAGTATTGATGGTGAAACACGGCCATTACCGAGCCCCTTTTTCGTAATTGCGACTCAGAATCCCATACACCAATCGGGCACCTACGCACTGCCTGAATCACAGCTCGATCGTTTTCTAATGCGCTTAAGCTTGGGTTATCCCAACGCGCAGGCAGAGCGGCAATTGCTGTTACGCGGTGAGCAGCGTGGCAACGTGTCACTCCCTGCCAGTATGTCTGCTGATGAGCTGACCGCGATTCGCGCAGCCGTTGCTGAAGTGACTCTGTCAGACAGTCTTCTCGCTTACATTCAGCGCTTGACCGCATTTACGCGCAACGCTCCCGAGTTCGCCATGGGTCTTTCGCCACGCGGTGCGCTGGCTCTTGTCGCTGCCGCGCGTACATGGGCAATGATGACAGGACGTCGCTATGTAGTCCCTGATGACGTGCAAGCCGTTATTGAGCCGGTCGTCGCACATCGGCTGGTGCCCAGCGCGGATTACGCGGGAGACGGTGCGGCATTAGTAGCAATGATGCAGCGCAGTGTTGATGTGATTCCCGATTGAAGGATTCGGTGTGGGCATAAGAGAGCGCCTTAATCGAATAACGCTGCGCTGGCTTAGTCGCCGATTACCTCCAGCGCGAAGCATTACTCTCGAGCAGCGGCGGCTGTTCATCTTCCCTACCGGCGCGGGTTTCTTATTCATCCTTACCTTGTTCATTATGTTGCTCACGGCGATCAACTATCAGAACAATATGACGTATGGATTGACCTTTTGGTTAGCCATGCTCTTTATTGTTGCAGTGCATTACACCCACGGTAATTTANTGGGTCTTACCATTACTGCCGTATCTGCAGAGCCGGTTTTTCCCGGGCAGCAATCAGGATTTACCTTGCGTTTAAAAGCGGGTGGCAAGCGATCAGGACACTATACGGTGTATTTAGAATGGCCTGACGCGCAACAGGTCGTGGATGTGTCGGTAGGGCAGGACACGACGATTACGTTGTATCAAACTGTAGCTGGGCGAGGGTGGTTTCACCCGCCTAGGCTGCGTATTGAGTCGGTCTACCCACTGGGTTTGTTACGCTGCTGGAGCTATGCTCAGCTCGATGTGCAGGCGTTGGTTTACCCCAAGCCTCTACCGGCATCAGACACCCCATTACCACTGAATGACGACGGCGTTGGGGCTGTTAGTGATCTGCGAGGGCTGGATGATCTGGCAGGCTTTCGTGCCTATCGCGCNGGGGATTCTCCGCGGCACATCGATTGGCGTGCTTTGGCGCGAGGCCAAACGTTGCAAACACGCCTTTATAGTGTGCCGAGCAGCGAGGAACATTGGCTAGACTGGGAAGACTTCGATACNGGCAGCGTAGAGCANCGTTTATCTTGGCTTTGCTGGCGGGCTTTACGGCTTGATGCGAGCGGCGATAAATTCGGATTGCGCCTTCCTGGNAAGGAGATTCCTCAATCGTCGGGTGATCGGCATCGCGAGCAGGTTCTGCGTGAGCTGTCTCTTTACGGCATCACCGGCCATAGTGGCGAGGTGNTCTCNTGAATACNGGCGCAGCGNTGCCGAGGCATGCGCTNTGGTGGCTAATCGGTTGTCAGTTCTATGTGATCCTCCCTCATTTAACCCGCGTGCCGCTTTGGGTGCTTGCCATTTACTTGGGCGCTGCCCTTTGGCGCTTACAGATGCATCGTGAGCGAGTGCTCATGCCACCGAGGTGGCTACGTCTNTTACTCGGTNTAGCTGCTGGCGGTGCGGTTATCGCGAGCTACCAAACGCTCATTGGCTTAGATCCTATGGTGGCGCTGCTGTTAGTGGCTTCAGCCTTAAAATTAATCGAGTCGGTTCGTGCCAAAGACGGTTACGTTCTTGTGTCGCTCGGATTTTTTATAATGACAACGCAGTTTCTGTATAACCAAGAACTGCCTGTCGCCCTCTATAGCGTCGTCGGTACCCTACTGCTGGTCGTTAGTCTCATAGCGCTTAATCAACGCCCAACGGCAAGCATCAGTCGGCGTGAACCTCTCCTCGCGTTACGTATGCTGGGTTTGGCGATTCCAATGATGATCGTGCTGTTCTTGTTGTTTCCGCGTATTGCCCCCTTATGGAGCGTGCCGTCTAAGAATATGCAAGCTACGACAGGTATGAGTGATGTACTGCGCCCGGGAGACGTTACTCGCTTAGGTCGGTCCGCTGAGGTTGCGTTTCGAGTGCAGTTTGAAGACCAAATTCCTCCTCAACGCGAGTTGTACTGGCGCGGTATGGTGCTTAATCAGTTTGCGGATGGGGCGTGGCGCACTCTTGGTTGGAGTGATCACCCCGCGACCGAGCGAAAGCTCGATAAGCCGATAGCCGTAGGTGATTCTTTAAAGTACCGCATTATCATTGAACCGACTATGAGCCATTGGCTCTATGCCATGCCTTATGCACAGAGCCCAACGGCGGGTGTATTTGAAGCCTGGGATTTTCGTCTCGCAGTGAGAAAGCCGCTGGAGAGTACGTTTGCATACGATGTGGTGACGTGGCCTGAATCGTCACTTCAGCCTGAATTGTCGCCTTGGCGCCGTGAAACAGAGCTTGCGTTACCTGGCAATCTAAATCCGCTGACACGTGAGTGGGTAGAGCGACAGGTCAACGCTGTGGGTAATGGGCCGGAGTTGATTGCGCGCGTGCTCAGCTATTTTCGTGAACAACCGTTTTATTACACGCTACAGCCCCCAAAGATTGACGACGATGACTTTGTTGATCAGTTTATCTTCCAAAGTCTGCGCGGATTTTGTGAACACTATGCTTACAGTTTTGTCGTCATGATGCGTATGGCAGGCATTCCTGCTCGTATTGTCGGTGGCTATCAAGGCGGAGAGCTGAACACGCTCAATAACACACTTATCGTTCGCCAGTTCGATGCTCACGCTTGGGCGGAGGTGTGGCTCGACGATCAAGGGTGGGTGCGCGTGGATCCTACTGCGGCCGTAGCCCCCGAACGTGTCGAACAAGGTCTCGAAGAAGCGCTTCGAGGACAGGAGGGTTTTCTTGCAGACTCTCTTTTGTCGGCCTATCGGTTTCGCGGTGTCAGTATGGTGAATTGGCTTCGCCTACGTTATGACGCCGCTGCTTGGCAGTGGCAGAGTTTTATTGTCGGTTTTAACGGCGATGAGCAAGTCGAGCTACTTGAATCATGGTTCGGGAAAATCACAGTGAGTTGGTTTGTTGCAGTGCTGCTTGGAAGTTGGGCTGTGGTGTTGGCACCGCTCATCTGGTGGATGAACAGGAGTCGCAGCAGCAGTGAGAGACTCCCCGTCGAAGAACAATTCGCAGCGCTGTGTCGCGCATTGGCGCGCCGTGGCATTGAGCGCGCTGTCGGTGAATCGGCTATCAGTTTATTGGTCCGTGCAGAATCCGAGCTACCTGCCGGAGATCCTCAGCTCATCACGCTGCGACGGCTTATCGTCGAGCTCTACACACCCATTAATTCGTCAGTCGAATGACCCCATAAGCCACAGTGAATAAAACCAGTGACGCGATGCCGATCAGGCTCCATCGATACATCGTTTTACTCGGTCGCTTGTCTACGGGTATGTCGTTAGAGAACATTGCGATGTGATTGAGTATGGCGAATAGCGGGGCAGTCAGAAATGACACGGTTGTTGCTATATCGATGAGCAAGCTAAATGAGTGTGATAGCAGCTTCAGAATGATCGCTGCGCCCCCAAGAAGTACTGCCATCCACAGCCAGTAATAAGGATGTCTAATTTGTGAGATTGCATGCTCTTCCGCGTTATTTTTGTTCTTCATGATGAGCATGACGCCCGCCATTGAGCGTGGCCATGCATCAATCGCAGTCAGTGTTGTGGTGAAAATAACGGCCATCGCGGCAGCACCGACCAGAACCGCCATGGTGTCACCGAGGGTTTGCCGATAAATATCAACGAGCTGGGCGGCAAAGCCGGCAGCACTCGCTTCAAATTCGATACCGGCTTTGTGCATTACCGCCGTACCCATGATCACAAAGCACACTGCTAAAACTGTTGTTCCGATAAAGCCAACATTGAAATCTAGGGCAGATTCTCGCAGTGTTGCCTGGCGATTGTCGGCTTTTGCCTTCGCTTGACTCCACAACGACTGCCATACGGAAGTATCAAGTGGAGCCGGCATCCAGCCAATGAGTGCGGCGATGAAAATAATAGTGGTCGGTTCAAAGCTTTCGGGCCAAAACGCCGCGATAGTAGGTATTTCTAATTGCGGGAGCACCATAATCGTGGCGATCAGTGTGGTCACCGTCAGAAAGCCGAGCAGGACTTTTACAATGGCGTCTAGCGCTTTGTATTCGCCTAAGAATAAGATCGTTACCACAACCGCCCAAACACCAAGAACTAAGACAAACGTATCAATGTCGAGCCCGAAGGTGACTTTGGCAAGGCCCGCGGTGGTAATCGATATAGCCGCGCAGCCGGCAAACATGGTGAGCAGCGTTGAAACAATGAATACCCATAGCGAGAAAGGTCCTTGACGCTTATAAGCTTCAATGAGGTTACTACCTGACGCCGAAGCATATTGGTTTCCGAAGCGAAATGCCGGGTATTTGGCCAAGTTGGCAAACAGAATAAAGCCAATAAGTGCTAAACCATAAAGGCCGCCTGCGCGGGTCGATTGAATCAGGTGTGAGACACCGACCGCGGCGCCCGCGAACAAAATCCCAGGTCCAAGAATGGTTAATAAAGTACGCGATTCGCTTGTTGTCATAAGGACTGTCCATTGGTCATTATTATTGGGTGTGACTGTAAGCTGACATCGTGACACAAAAACATTTTAAATAAAAAATATCTTGAACTTCGGGTTCGCCGCGTTTGTAATCGAAGGTTGATAACCCAGTACATTTTCTTCAGCGAGAGGAATAGTCATGAATAAGATCCTGTGCAAGCTGCCCCTAATATCGGTGCTTTGTTCGTTCACTTTTTTAATGAGTTCACCCAGCCATGGGCTCGACTGGGGTTCGTCTACCCCAGGAGATGAAGTGGGTAATGCCCGGGCGCTGGGCGCGGAAACGTGGGCTCGATGCGCGATGCAAATGGCAGCGCCCGGAGCGAAGTCCTACGAGCTATCTCATGTGCGAAGTAACACCATGCCGAAATCGCCCTTTGGTGCGCCGCTCGAGTACAGCTTTCGGGGGACT
>JGI26088J50261_1000587_pt1 | contig 20939 bp, 21 predicted proteins | sample SaaInl1SG_22_DNA_FD_50261 | JGI IMG/M metagenome (IMG submission 50261)
AGCTTCAGGTTCCGGGATGGTTCGCAGCGCAACGGGGTGCCCCGTGAGGAGGCGATGGCCTTGATCGAGCAGACCATTGCGCAGAAGGCTCATGCCTGACCAGGTGGAGGGTGTAAGCCCGACATTCGACGCGTCCGCTCTACCGGGAGTGCCGGACGCTTTCCAGCGCCTGTGGACCCCTCATCGGATTGCCTATATCCAAGGTGAAACGAAGCCCGAGGATGGATCGTGCGTTTTTTGCGTTGCGCCCGAGCGCCCCGACGAAGACTCACTCGTTGTCGCTCGTGGAGAGAGCGTCTATGCCGTACTCAACCTCTACCCCTATAACGCCGGCCACCTGTTGGTGTGCCCCTATCGCCACGTTGCGAATTATGACGAGATCACCCCGGATGAGCTCATGGAAATGGGAACCATGGTGGGGGAGGCCATGAAGACCCTCCGCGCGGTGTCCGGTGCCCACGGATTCAACCTGGGTGTGAACCAGGGAAAGGTTGCAGGTGCTGGTATCGAAGAGCATCTTCACCAACACGTCGTCCCCCGGTGGGGCCAAGATTCCAACTTCTTTCCCATCATTGCGCGCACCAAAGCCATGCCTCAACTTCTCGGAGAGATGAGAGACATTTTGAGGGACAACTGGCACTCAGGTTCGACCGGTTAGACTTTCGACGCTCAATCCAGAGCATCCGTGTGAGAGGACCTCGATAGACCATGACCGATTCCACCGTTGGATCTAACCCCGGAACCGCCCGCGTGAAGCGCGGTTTGGCAGAGATGCTCAAGGGCGGGGTCATCATGGATGTTGTCACCGCCGAGCAGGCGCGTATCGCCGAGGACGCCGGCGCGGTCGCAGTCATGGCGCTAGAGCGTGTTCCCGCGGACATCCGCGCAGAAGGTGGCGTCGCGCGCATGAGCGACCCTGATTTGATTCAGGGAATTATCGACACCGTCTCGATCCCTGTGATGGCCAAGGCCCGCATCGGTCACTTTGTGGAAGCCCAGGTTTTGGAAGCTCTCAAAGTTGACTACATCGATGAATCGGAGGTTTTGAGCCCCGCCGATTATGTCAACCACATCGACAAGTGGCGCTACACGGTGCCTTTCGTCTGCGGTGCGACCAACCTTGGCGAAGCGCTCCGTCGCATCACCGAGGGTGCTGCCATGATTCGCTCGAAAGGCGAGGCCGGCACCGGAGACGTGTCGGAAGCGACGAAGCACATCCGCACGATCAGAGGCGAAATCAACAAACTCTCCTCGATGAATCCTGATGAGCTGTATGTTCAAGCCAAAGAGCTGCAGGCGCCCTATGAGCTGGTCGCAGAGGTCGCGCAGACGGGCAAGCTGCCGGTTGTGCTCTTTACCGCCGGTGGAATCGCGACGCCCGCTGATGCAGCGATGATGATGCAGCTCGGTGCTGATGGTGTCTTTGTGGGGTCGGGAATCTTCAAGTCGGGAAACCCCGCGGAACGTGCCACGGCCATTGTGAAAGCAACCGCGCAGTACACCGACGCAGCAGTTATCGCCGACGTGTCCCGTGGTCTTGGTGAAGCGATGGTTGGCATCAACGTGAATGACCTTCCTGCACCTCACCGCCTCGCCGAGCGTGGCTGGTAGCGACCACCCCCTCATTGGCGTCCTCGCACTCCAGGGGGACGTTCGCGAGCACAGCGCCATGGTGCGCGAGCTCGGTGCCCAGGTGCGAGAGGTTCGAAAGCCTGAGCACCTTGAGGGCATCCAGGGGTTAGTTATCCCCGGNGGTGAATCCAGCGTGATGGACAAGTTGTTGCGCATATTTGGCCTNCACCAACCCCTGAAAGCCGCGATCGCTGACGGTTTGCCCGTCTTGGGCACGTGTGCCGGTCTGATCATGCTCGCTGANAATCTCGAGGACGCCATTGTGGGCCAGGAGACACTGGGTGGACTTGATATCACCGTGCGCCGCAATGCCTTCGGCTCGCAGGTGGAATCCTCGGAAGCGGATGTTGCGATCAGCGGCGTCGAAGGCNCGCCACTGCGTGTCGCCTTCATCCGGGCGCCCGTCGTGACGCGCGTGGGCGAGGATGTCGCCATCATTGCCANTCTGCCCGGCGGTGAGGTCGTGGGTGTGCGCCGAGGCCCGCTCATAGGTGTTGCGTTCCACCCCGAAATTACCGGGGACGACCGTCTCCACCGGCTCTTCGTCGAGAGCGTGCGCAGTGCCAAGTTCCAGGTGCCCGCGCTACAGACTGCCTAGAATAGGCAGTTGATCGAAGGAGACATATGTCCGGCCACTCCAAATGGGCGACGACCAAACACAAGAAGGCCGTCATCGATGCGCGTCGTGCCAAATCTTTTGCNAAGCTCATCAAGAACATTGAGGTCGCTGCNAAAGTGGGAGGACCTGACCCTTCGGGCAACCCGACGCTGGCCGACGCCATTCAGAAAGCGAAGAAGACCAGCGTTCCCAACGACAACATTGACCGCGCCGTTAAGCGAGGCGGTGGGCTGACCGGGGACGCTATCGAGTACCAGACGATCATGTACGAGGGCTATGGCCATGGCGGAGTGGCGCTGCTGATCGAATGTCTCACGGATAACAAGAACCGCGCCGCCGCGGAGGTTCGCATCATCATGTCCCGCAACGGCGGCACAATGGCCGATCCGGGNAGTGTTGCCTACAACTTTGCCCGCAAGGGTGTGGTGTCGATTTCCAAGACCGACTCGCTCACCGAAGACGACCTCCTGATGGCTGTCCTGGACGCCGGTGCTGAAGAGGTCATCGATAGGGGAGGGGGGTTTGAGGTCATTACTGATCCCTCTCAACTGGTTGAGGCTCGTAGCGCTGTGCAGGCAGCGGGTATCGACTATGACGCGGCGGAGGCGGAGTTTGTCCCCTCGGTGAAAGTGGATGTGGATGTGGCCACAGCCCAGAAGATGATGGCCCTCATCGACGCTCTGGAAGACAGTGATGATGTCCAGAATGTGTTCACCAATATGGAGCTCACTCCGGAAGTGGCTGCGGCGCTCGACGCCCTTGACCAGTAGCGTGTGATGATGACCACAATCCTCGGTGTTGATCCAGGATTGACCAGGCTCGGGGTGGGTGTTATCAACCACGGCCCAGGACGCTCAGTGTCTCTTGTGCACGTCGACGTGTATCGGACGCCCCCTGCTGACGAACCTGCTGCTCGAGTCGGGGCGCTGTTTCGACAGCTCGAAAAAGCCTTGGATGAATTCGCACCGGATATCGTCGCACTCGAACGGGTTTTTGCCCAACACAACGTGCGGACAGTGATGGGCACGGCCCAAATTAGCGGTGTTGTTTTGGCGCTGGCGCATGCGCGCTCAATTCCCGTTTCGTTGCGAACCCCCAGCGAGGTTAAGGCAGCAGTCACGGGCTATGGCCGTGCGTCCAAGGCTCAGGTGGGGACGATGGTGAAATCCATTTTGGGACTCGATGAAGTTCCCCAGCCAGCCGACGCAGCGGATGCTCTCGCTTTGGCGATAACCGAAGCCTGGCGAGGGCTGGGTCCCCAGGCTTCCGTGCCGGAGGCTGGGGCGACTCCCGCTCAACAGGCGTGGCGAGCGGCCGAAGCCAAAGCCAGGCAACCTAGGCTGAAGGGGTGATTGCCTCTCTCCGCGGAATTGTGACCGATATCTCGGGCTCAGACGTCGTGCTTGAGGTCAACGGACTGGGATACCTCGTGACGGTTCCCGATAGAAGTGCGCTGCGCATGGCCGGTGGCGAGGAAGTCCACGTCTTCACCTCGATGGTCGTCCGCGATGATCATGTTGCACTCTTCGGATTCGAATCACGCGAAGAACTGTCCTTGTTTGCACTGCTTCGCAGCGTCACGGGAGTGGGGCCCAAAATGGCGCTCGCCGTGTTGGGCCATATGACTCCAGGGGCAATCCACGACGCTGTCGTGTCCGAAAATGATGCTGCCTTCCGGGCTGTTAGCGGGGTAGGGCAGAAAACTGCGAAGCTCATCGTTTTGTCCCTGCAGGGAGCGTTTGACAATGTTGTCCGCACTGTCGAATCGAGCGAGCAATCGACCTCGATTCCCGATGCGCTCAAGGCGTCGGTGACTCAGGCTTTGGTTGGTCTGGGCTGGTCGGAGAAGGTTGCCACAGCAGGGGTGGCGCAAGCACTGGAGGCCTCCAGCGATGGGCCTGTGGATGCCTCGACCCTCCTGCGTGAAGCTCTCAGTATCCTGGGCCCTCATACAAGCAGGGAGTCCCGAGGATGAGCGAGAACACGGATCCCGCTGTCCCCGAATCAGAAGGGGAAGTGCAGTTCGAGGGCGCCTTGCGCCCAAAGTCCCTCACAGAGTTTGTTGGTCAGAGCAAGGTGCGAGAGCAACTTGTGCTCCTGCTTGACGCTGCAGCGAAAGAAAACCGAACACCTGACCACATTCTTCTCTCGGGTCCTCCCGGACTGGGAAAGACAACGCTGGCCATGATTGTTGCCGAGGAAACGGGGCAGTCTCTCAGAATTACGAGTGGACCTGCAATTAATCACGCAGGCGACCTGGCTGCCGTGTTGTCCTCCCTGGTCCCGGGAGAAATTCTGTTCATCGACGAAATCCATCGCATGGCGAGACCGGCCGAGGAAATGTTGTACCTCGCAATGGAAGATTTCCGGATTGACATCATGGTGGGCAAAGGTGCGGGGGCCACGACACTGCCACTCGATCTGGCTCCGTTCACGCTCGTTGGCGCGACGACCCGCTCGGGTTTACTGCCGGGTCCACTCCGCGACCGTTTTGGCTTTACCGCTCACCTCGAGTTTTACTCCGAAAGCGAGCTAACCGAGGTGGTAGATCGATCCAGTGCGGTGTTGGGGCTGAAGTGGCCGAGAGAGGCGTTGGGAGAAATAGCCTCGCGTTCCCGGGGGACACCGCGCATTGCAAATCGGCTTCTGCGCAGGGTACGCGACTATGTNTTGGTCCACGATTCGGCNCCGGATGTGGCATCGGTGAAGGCAGCTTTGACGCTCTACGACGTGGACGATTTAGGACTCGACCGTCTGGATCGCGTGGTCCTCGAGGCACTAATAGCGAAGTTTGCAGGNGGNCCNGTGGGCCTCGGAACCCTGTCGGTCAGCGTGGGAGAAGAGGCGGAGACCATTGAATCGGTGGTCGAGCCATTCTTGGTGAGACAGGGTTTCATCCAGCGNACTCCGCGAGGCCGACTGGCCACCCCGGCGGCGTATGCGCACCTTGGGCACGAGGCGCCCAGGCGCAATGACCTATAGTTACCTGGTACCCCAAACCCTCTGAAGGCTATGGAAAGGCTCGTGGTTCGCCATGGATCCCATCTCTCTGTTTATGATCGCAGTCCTCGGAATGCTGATCTACTTCATGATCCGCAACTCCCGAAAGCAGCGCAAGACTCAGGAAGAACTCGCCGACAAACTGAAGCCTGGCGCCGATGTGATGACGTCGTTTGGTCTGTACGCGACCATTACAGAGCTCGATGATGAGAACAACGTTGCAACTCTCGACGTGGGCAAAGGCGTCCTCATCAAGGTTCACCGCCAGACACTGACTAAGGTTGTCGAGGACGAGAGCGCAGATGTTGCTGCTGAGCCTGACGCGTCCGAAAAATCTTCCTAACGTCCCCTACCGAAAGTCTGTGCTGTGGCGTCACAATCTGCCGTGTCCTCCGCCTGGAGAAAACTTGTATGGCTAGGAGTTATTTTCCTGCTGCTTATTGGCGGTAATGCNTTCGCCGTGTGGCAGGGAACTGGGTCCTGGGTGCCCAAGCTGGCTCTCGATCTTCAAGGTGGTACCCAGATTNTNCTNGCGCCGCAGATTGCCGAGAACCAGAGTGTCACGGAGGAGCAGCTCAACCAGGCTGTNGCGATTATTCGCCAGCGTGTAGACGCCGGCGGAGTTGCCGAAGCTGAAGTGAGTACACAGGGTGGGGCCAACATTGTGGTGTCTATCCCTGGTGTCCCCGATCAGGCCACGCTGGAGCGGATTCGTTCGTCGGCAAAACTTGAGTTCCGCGCTGTGTTGAGAACGGGTTCCGCCGCGGTAGAGGACGGGGCCGCCGGCGAAGACGTAGCGTTTGTGGAACCGGAAACCACTCCGGAAAACCCCAGTGATTTGGCTTGGATAACGTCGGAGGTTGACACTGCGTTTACCACCTTGACCTGCGAACAGCTGGATGCTCAGGGTGCCAACGTTGCCGACCCGACCATTCCACTCGTGACGTGTGATGAGTTTGGTGTGGCNAANTACATCCTCGGTCCCGTGGANGTCGGCGGAGAGACCATTGAGGACGCGATTGCGGGCCTCGTACCGGGGCCTCAGGGGACTGTGACAACCGAGTGGGGTGTCTTCCTTGATTTCGACGAGCCCGGTACGGAAAAATTCCGAACCGTCACTCAGCGTCTCGTGGCTCTCCCGGGAGTCCAAAACCAGTTCGCGATCGTCCTCGATGGCCGNGTCATCAGTGCNCCTCGCACGCTTGCCGCCATTACCGATGGGCAACCCCAGATCAGTGGCTCATTTACCCAGGAATCCGCTGAGGTATTGGCAGACCAGCTGAAGTTCGGCGCTTTGCCGATTGGCTTCCAGGTTCAAAGCGCGGAGACGATTACTGCCACCCTCGGGCTGACCCAGCTTCAGAGTGGACTGCTCGCCGGTGCGATTGGTCTACTCCTCGTGGTGCTCTACTCGCTCTTCCAGTACCGAACTTTGGGCTTGGTCACGGTCTTCTCCCTCACAGTGGCCTTCATCTTGAGCTATTTCGTCATCACCTACCTCTCCAACTCTCAGGGCTATCGCCTGTCACTCGCAGGTGTGGCTGGTTTGATCGTTGCNATCGGTATCACGGCGGATTCGTTCATCGTGTTCTTTGAGCGCATTCGTGATGAGCTGCGCGATGGACGCATTCTCAATTCAGCGATTTCGGCGGCATGGAAGCGCGCNTTCCGCACAATTTTGGCTTCTGACGCGGTGGGCTTCCTGGCCGCAGCCGTGTTGTTCATTTTGGCGGTGGGGAACGTGCGAGGGTTCGCCTTCACGCTGGGTATTACGACGATTGTGGACCTCATCATCGTGGCCCTCTTCACTCAGCCTTTGATGACTCTGCTCGGACGCACCCAGTTCTTCAGTTCGGGCCACCCCTTGAGCGGACTCGACCCCAAAGCATTGGGCGCGGTTTATCGAGGTCGTGCGCGATTCCGCGACCCAGCTGAGGTTGATGCAACTGCCCGGAAGAAGAGTGCTCGCGAAGTGAAACGTCGCCAGACCATCGCAGAGCGCAAGGCTATGGAAGAAGCCCAGACAGAGAGAAAAAGCTGATGTCGAGACTGACGACGTTCGGAAACGCCCTCTACACGGGCGAGAAGTCCTTTGATTTCGTGGGAAATCGCGTGCGGTGGTATTCCATTGCCTCGGCAATCGTTGTGTTGGCCATCGTGCTTACGATTCTGCGGGGTGGATTCACCTTCGGGATCGAGTTCCGGGGTGGGTCAGAATTCCGCGTCTCAGACCCCGCATCGCTGTCTGAGCAGACGGCAATTGACACTGTTACTGACGCCGTTGGTGTGTCCTCGAACCCTCGAGTGTCGATTGTGGGCGGGGATTCCGTCCGAGTTCAGACCGAACAACTCACGGACGCCGAAACTACCGAGCTTCGTACTGGACTTGCCGACGCATACGACGTTGATGTCGAACAGGTCACAGCGTCCTTCATTGGCGCAACGTGGGGCCAGGACATCACTCGTCAGGCTCTGATTGGTCTTGCGGTGTTCCTTGTTCTTGTCTCTCTGGTGATGGCGCTGTACTTCCGGACGTGGAAGATGTCGGTCGCAGCTCTGACGGCACTCGCCCACGACCTCGTGTTGACTGCAGGAATTTACGGCGTGCTCGGCTATGAAATCACGCCTGCCGCCGTGATTGGACTGCTCACCATTTTGGGGTATTCCCTGTATGACACCGTGGTGGTCTTTGACAAGGTGCGAGAGAACACCTCCCAGGATGGCGAGGAGAGCCGTCGAACGTTTGCTGAGTCGGTGAATTTGGCGGTGAACCAGACTCTGGTGCGCTCGATCAACACTTCCGTCGTGGCAGTTCTCCCAGTGGGGTCCATCCTCTTCATCGGATCGTTACTGTTGGGCGCGGGGACGCTGCGAGATATCGCCCTGGCGCTCTTCATCGGAATGATTGCCGGAACGTATTCGAGTATTTTCATTGCCGCGCCACTGTACGTTCATGTTCGCGAAAACGAACCGGAAAACAAGAAGCAGGGTCGCCGCGTTCGAGAAGCGCGGCCGGCATCGGGAGCTGTCCGCTAGTAACACAGCCGTTTCAGGCGTAACCCTCGTACACTAAAGCGTAGGAGGGGGTCGAATGACTGAGGTATCTAGTGCGGCTCCTTCGAGCTTGCGCACACTCCTGCCGCGACTTTTTTCTAAAGCTCCCACGGACAATGCTCTCGAGACTCTGTTCAAGACAGTGCGTAAGCACCATCCCAAAGCCGACATCAACCTCATCGAGCGGGCGTACCGGGTCGCAGAGAAGGCCCATGTGGGTCAAACGCGACANAGTGGCGAGCCCTACATCACCCATCCGCTTGCGGTTGCGCAGATTCTTGCCGAACTCGGCATTGGGCCCATCACCATTGCCGCAGCGCTTCTCCACGACACGGTCGAGGATACGGAGTATTCGCTNGACGACCTGAAGGCTGATTTTGGTGAAGAAATCGGCATGCTCGTCGATGGNGTCACGAAGCTCGACAAGGTCAAGTACGGCGATAACGCTCAAGCGGAGACCGTGCGGAAAATGATTGTCGCGATGTCTAAAGACATCCGGGTTCTCGTCATCAAGCTGGCCGATCGTCTCCATAACGCTCGAACCTGGGGTTTCGTTTCCCCTGAGTCGGCGCAAAAGAAAGCGCAGGAGACACTCGATATCTACACACCACTGGCACACCGCCTGGGAATTCAGACGGTCAAGTGGGAGCTAGAAGACCTCTCGTTTGCCGTATTGCACCCCAAGATTTACATGGAGATTGAGTCCCTCGTGCGCACCCGATCTCCCGAGCGTGAAGCCTTTGTCGACACCGTGATCGACACGGTCAAGGACGATCTGCGCAAAGCAAAAATCAAGGCCGAGGTGGGCGGTCGCCCCAAACAGTTCTTTTCGATTTATCAAAAAATGGTCAACCGCGGCCGCGATTTCACCGACATTCACGACCTCACCGGGATTCGCATCTTGGTGGGGTCAATTCGCGATTGTTACGCCGCGCTTGGGGCCGTTCACGCCCGGTGGAATCCCATGCCTGGACGTTTTAAGGACTACATAGCCACCCCGAAGTTCAACCTCTACCAGTCGTTGCACACGACCGTGTACGGGCCCGAGGGGCGCGCTGTCGAGATTCAAATTCGCACCACTGATATGCACCAGCGGGCTGAGTTTGGTGTTGCTGCGCACTGGAAATACAAAGAGCGCATGGCTTCCCAAGGCAAAGAGGTCGAGCGGGCGTCGCAAGAGACCGACATGGCATGGCTTGCACACCTTTCGGATTGGCAAGCGGAGACAACGGATCCTGCGGAGTTCCTGGAAACCTTGCGCTACGAAATCGGGGCGAAGGAGCTGTATGTCTTCACGCCTCAGGGCAAGGTGATTGGTCTGCCTAAGGGGGCCACCCCGATTGATTTTGCCTACGCCGTTCACACGGAGGTGGGACACAGGGCGATGGGTGCAAAGGTCAACCAACGGCTTGTGCCCCTCGACACGGAGCTGACGAGTGGCGACTCCGTCGAGGTATTTACCTCAAAGAATCCGGATGCGGGGCCCAGCAAAGACTGGCTCAACTTCGTTCGGTCGCAGCGCGCGAGCAGCAAGATTCGCCAGTGGTTCACGAAAGAACGACGCGAGGAAGCCATCGAGCAGGGCAAAGACGCTATTGCTCGCGCGATGCGCAAGCAGAATCTTCCCCTCCAAAAACTGATGAACCAGGAATCAGTAGCGGGCGTTGCCGCTCAGCTGAATTACCCCGATGTCGAAGGACTCTACGCGGCGGTCGGAGAAGGTCATGTGTCGACCCAGTCGGTCATTGAAAAGATTTTGGGCATCGTCCAGACGGATGATGACGGTGACGAAGACCTCTTCACCGCTGCCACCCGATCGCGACCTCCTAGGCGTGTCAGCGAGTCGGGAGTACTGGTCCGAGGCGCTCCGGACATTCTCGTCAAGCTCGCTCGGTGTTGCACACCCGTGCCCGGGGATCCCATCGTGGGTTTTGTCACCAGGGGAACAGGCGTGAGTGTCCACCGGGAAGATTGCAGCAACATCGCCTCACTGACCCAGGATCCCGAACGCATGATTGAGGTTGAATGGGCTCACACTAAGGGCAGTGTTTTCCTCGTGCATATTCAGATTGAGGCTCTCGATCGCCCAGGGCTTCTCTCTGATGTGACCCGTGTGCTCTCCGAGCACCACGTCAATATCCTGTCGGCCACGGTCAACACCAGCGATAGCCACCTGGCGATTTCACGCTTCGTTTTCGAAATGGGGGATGTGACGCACCTCGACCGTGTCCTGAACGCCGTGCGCCGAATAGACGCCGTGTACGACGTTTATCGCGTGATGTCGGGGTAGTCCTCCGCCAACTTTGTCCATCGAGCGAGTATCTGTGTTGCACGGTGCCGCCGGGCTGGAGACATCCTCACGTGGCTCCAGTCCTTCTGCACTGGCTCGCCGTGGGTCAGGAAGAGCAGTTGGGTCGCAGAACCATCGACATCGCTGCCGTGGGACATTATTTCCTGTGCCGTGGAGGTTCGATCGAGGAGATCGAACCCACCTACCCGTGCGAGCCCGTGATGCGCATCGCGAAATTCCCTCGCAGCCCATTGTTCACGCGCGAGTGGCGAAATCGCGGGGCGCGAGGGGCGAAGGAGAGCGAAAGGGAGTGGGGAACCCATCCCGGTCCAGATCCAGCCTGCCGTGTTCGCTGTGGCGATGGCCCAGCCGGGAACGAGTCCTGCAATCAGCGCTACTCGCTCACTTCTTGAGGGGAAATAGGGGCGGGGCCAGAAGAGACCGCTGAGCGAGAGTGCGGTGCCATCGGCGACGGCGCTGTGCTCGAGAGGTGTCAGATGCATGCCCGGAGTATGGACTATGCGGGTTCACTCCACCAAGGACGGGGAGTGCTTGTGGAAAACCTAGGCGTCGACGACCGCCAGCCACGCCTTCTTGGTCTCTAATTCGGCTTCGAGGTCAGCCTTGTCGGAGCCCTGCGACGCAGAAATTCTCGATTCGAGCTCCGCGATTGCGTCCTTGAGCTGTTGGGCCATGGAATGCGAACGAGCCTTCTTCTCGGGATCGTTCTTCGCCAAAACTCCTGATCGAGAGTGCGGACATGGGTGTCAAACTTCTTCACCTCAGCGTCGAGGGCGCGGACGTTTTTCTTCGGAACCGGTCCGAGGGCAGAGAATTTCTCGTGGAAAAGACGCAAACGCGCAGTGGCTGCGTCGCGGTTGTCCAGGGTGAGGATGTCAGAGAAATCCTTGATCAGGGCCTGCTTCGCCTCGAGGTTGCCGGCATTGGCCTCATCGTCTTTGGCTTCCTGCTCTGCTTTCTGTTGATACAGCACATCCCCGGCTGCTTTGAACTTTGCCCAGAGGGAGTCTTCGACGCTGCGTTGAGCTCGGGGAGCCGCTTTCCACTGTGTGAGGAGCTTCTGGTAGCTCGGGATGCCCTCGGAGCCTTTCGCCGCGAGAGCTTCAGCCTGCTCGATGAGCGAACGCTTGACGTTCTTTGACTCCTTGGTTTTTGACTCAAGCTCCTGAAAATGGGCCCTGCGCGATTTCTCCAAGGCGTTTTTCGCGTTTCGGAAACGCCCCCACAGCAGGTCCGCGGTCTTCTTGGGGATTCGTGGGCCAGTCTGCTGGTGGTTCTGCCATTGATCAAACAGTTCACTCATCGACGCGCCGGTTGCCTTCCAGCGAATCTTGCTGGGATCTTCCGCGGCGAGGGCTTCCATCGCGACAACAATTTTTTCTCGGGTGGCCAGGGCCTCCTCCAGAGCCGCATCGGACTCCTTCTGCTGAGCCTCGACGAGGCTGGGGAGCTTGTCTGCGACCTCCTGGGTGCGTGCTCGCAAAGCGGCCAGATCGCCCACCGCGGAAGGTTCGACAAGTTCCGCGTGCAGTTTCTCCACGTGGGCAGCGAGGTCCTTCGCGGGTGCTTTTGCCGCCAGGCGCTGCTCTGCGAGAATTACTTTCGATTCCAATTCGCCAAACTTGCGGACAAAGTACGCGAGTGCTTCCTCGTGTGTCCCATCTGGGTAACTTCCGACGGGACGCCAGGAGTCACCATCGAGCACCATGACGGTGCCGTCATCGTCGACGCGACCGTGGGGGTTGGCAGATGCGGCCATAGCTCCTCAAACCTGTTCGTGCTCGTGCGGGACGTCCGCCAGCCTACTGCAGGCGTGCGCACCGGTATCCGCGTGATGGCCGGTTATTTACCGGATTGTGATGCTTTCAATAAACGTGGGCGTCGAGGGTTGTCCATCCGTGGAGCCATCCGCTGTGCCCGCCGTCACGTAGGCGTCGATGAATTCGTCAAGTCCGCTGGTGATCTGACCGAAAACTGTGTATCCACCGGCCAGATCCGAGGGAATNGTGCTGTCNTCATACACGATGAAGAACTGNCTACCCATGCTTTCGGCGTCGTTNGCTCCCCGGGCCATGGCGAGGGTTCCCTGCGGGTANACGTCGTCCTGGGGTGCGTTCTCAATGGGCCCGAAGGTGTANCCGGGATTACCGATTCCCACACCAAGGGGATCGCCGCACTGCACAACAAAGAGCCCTTCGGTTGTCAAGCGGTGGCATGCAGTCTCGGTGAACCATCCCTGCTGCGCAAGATCGATGAAGTTGGCAACCGCCTGGGGTGCCTGTGCGCCATCGAGTGTGATGCCAAGTTCGGCGCTGGTGAACGTGAGCTCACCGGACCACTGCCGATATTCACTCAAGCTTGCGTCCGCAACCGTGGCAGGTTTACCCGGCCCGATGCTGCCGTAGGCCCAGAGCCCAAGCCCTGAGAGCGTCACAGCGACTGAGGCCGCCAGGATTGACATCCAATGGTCCTTTTTCTTGCGCCCTGACACGTGGGCGTGCAGTGATTGGCGGGCCTGGAACTGCCTGAGTTGTTCCCGCCGAGCTTTATCTGCCTGTGCCACTGCCATCTCCCTTGTGTAAGAACCCCTCCACATCCTAGACGGCGATGCGCGGCGTCTCGCTAGCATGAGGGAATGGCAAGCGATGCTCTCTTTAGTGCTCCCGTGCCACTGGCTGTCGCCTTGCGCCCCTCGAAGGTCGACGACGTGGTGGGGCAGGACCACGTCTTGGGCGAGGGGTCCCCATTGCGGCTGCTTGCCGACCCCGACCGGGAAGGCCCGGGGACGTCCGTCATCCTTTGGGGCCCACCAGGAACAGGGAAAGACGACACTGGCGAGTGTTATCGCGCGATCATCCGGTCGCAAGTTTGTCGAACTCTCTGCCGTGACCGCGGGGGTNAAGGATGTNCGCGACGTGATGAGCGATGCGCGAATCGAGGGCGAGTTGACCGGTCGGGCACCGGTGTTGTTTCTCGACGAAATCCACCGGTTCTCNAAGGCGCAACAGGATGCGCTGTTGCCCGGAGTTGAGAATGGCTTAGTCGTCTTGATCGCCGCTACCACCGAAAATCCTTCGTTTTCCGTCATCTCACCTCTTCTCAGTCGCTCGCTGGTGGTGACCCTGCGTCCGCTGGANGATGAACACATTGGGGTCCTCCTGGACCGGGCAACGGCTGACCCNCGCGGACTTGCGGNAGCCTTTCAGGTGNGCGCGGAGGCGCGNGNGCAACTNGTNCGACTCGCCGCNGGGGACGCACGCAANGCTCTGACAGCCCTNGAGGCAGTCGCGGGGGTCGCCAGCGCTGCGGGACTCGACACGATTGAGCCCGAGCATGTGGCGTTGGCAATAGACCGAGCTCTGGTTCGCTACGACAGCAACGGTGACCAGCACTACGACGTCACGAGCGCCTTCATCAAGTCGGTGCGGGGCAGTGACGTCGATGCCGCAGTGCACTACCTGGCGAGGATGATTGAGGCGGGGGAGGATGCACGGTTTATCGCACGACGGCTCATCATTCTTGCCGCAGAAGACATTGGACTGGCTGATCCTTCAGCGCTGAACCTTGCCGTGTCTGCGGCCCAGGCGATTGCGCTGATTGGTATGCCGGAGGGGCGTATACCGCTGGCGGAGGTGACGGTGTATTTGGCTTTGGCCCCGAAATCTAACGCAGCATATGTGGCGATCAACGAGGCTCAGGCAGACATTCGTGACGGTCGTATTGGTGAGGTTCCCCCTCACCTGCGCGATGCGCACTATGCGGGGGCTGAGCGCCTGGGGCACGGACAGGGGTATCTCTATCCACACGATGACCCGTCGGGGATCGTTACTCAGGCCTATTCCCCCGAGGCCGTGCGCGGCGCCGAGTATTACCGCCCGTCGGCCAGGGGACTCGAGAAAGAGCTTCAGGAGAGAACTCGGCATATCCGCAGAATCGTGCGCGGCCAGGGGGACTAGGGAAAGACCGGTTTCTGTGGTATTTTTATCGCTGGTCTGAGACCTCATCGATGTGCGGCTGCGGAGATGTGGATTCTTGGAGAGGTCGCTGTAGCCGCGCCTTTCGGTAGACCAATCCCTCAAGTGTGGCTTTGTTCCGGTGCCTCGTGCATCCCCCTCGTTATCAAGGAGTAGTTGTCCGTGTCGACTCGTTCACGTACCAGAAGTAAGACCCGTCTTTCCCGCGCGCTCGGAATTCCTCTGACGCCGAAAGCGGCCAAATATCTAGAGAAGCGCCCCTACGCTCCCGGTGAGCACGGACGCACCAAGCGCAAAGCAGACAGCGACTACGCCGTGCGTCTGCGTGAGAAGCAGCGTTTGCGAGCGCAATATGGAATTCGTGAGGCTCAGCTTCGTCGAGTGTTTGAAGAAAGCCGCAAAACACAGGGTCTGACCGGTGAAAACCTGGTGGAGTTGCTCGAGATGCGTCTCGACGCCCTCGTGCTTCGCGCCGGTTTTGCCCGGACCACGGCACAAGCTCGTCAGATGGTTGTCCACCGCCACATCCTGGTCAACGGTGAGCTCGTGGACCGTCCATCGTTCCGCGTCAAGCCCGGACAGATGATTCACGTCAAGCCCCGCAGCGAGGAAATGGAGCCCTTCCAGGTTGCCGCAGCGGGTGGACACGTCGATGTTCTTCCACCCGTCCCTGGCTATCTCGAGGTTGAAATCGACAAGCTCCAGGCCGTGTTGCTTCGTCGCCCCAAGCGCGCCGAGGTTCCCGTGACCTGTGAAGTTCAGCTCGTGGTGGAGTACTACGCAGCCCGCTAGATTCTTTGGCACTGTGGTGGGGGAGAGTTCTTCCCCACCACAGTTGTTTCTGGTGTTCTAGGCTTGGAGAGGGAGGACGTGACAATGGGAAAGTTTCTCGCGGCTCTGATGGGGCTCGTGCTGGGATTCATCGGTGCTCACGTCGTCAACGAGACCCCCGAGGGTCGTGCTTTTTTTGCGCGTGCCCGTTCTACCCTTAACACCTTCACTCAGGGCGTCCGAGACGCCTACCGTTCCTAACAGAGCTCAGGACCCCGTACATGGAAACCGCCGAAATTCAGCGTCGATGGCTGTCCTTCTTCGGTGACCGAGGGCACACGATCGTCCCCTCAGCGTCCTTGGTGAGCGATGATCCAACCCTCATGTTCACAGTCGCGGGCATGGTCCCGTTCATTCCCTATCTCACGGGAGTTGTGCCTGCACCGTATCCGCGGGCCACGAGCGTGCAGAAATGTATTCGAACCCTCGATATCGAAGAGGTGGGAAAAACCACCCGACACGGCACGTTCTTCCAAATGAATGGAAACTTCTCGTTTGGCGACTATTTCAAAGAGGGCGCAATTTCCTATGCGTGGGAGCTTCTCACCGCCTCTGAGGCTGACGGCGGGCTCGGCTTTGACGAGAAGGATCTCTGGGTCACCGTCTACGAGGAAGACGACGAAGCGGAGAAACTCTGGCGCGACATCGCCGGTATACCCGAACATCGCATTCAGCGAATGGGTCGCGAGGACAACTACTGGTCTACGGGTCAGCCAGGACCTGCAGGCCCCTGTTCAGAAATTTACTTCGACCGCGGTGCGCAATTTGGCCCCGATGGGGGTCCCGCGGTCGATGACACTCGATACCTCGAGATCTGGAACCTCGTGTTCATGCAGTACTCGATTGAGAACGTCCGCAGCAAGGTGGACTTTGACATCGTCGGCGAGCTGCCGCAGAAGAATATCGACACCGGCATGGGCATGGAACGAGTTGCCTTCCTCAAGCAGGGCGTCGCCAACATGTACGAGATTGACCAGGTGAGACCCGTCCTGGATGTCGCCTCTGAACTTTCTGGTCGCCGCTATGGCGCAGATCAGGATGACGATGTGCGCATGCGTGTCATCGCAGACCACATTCGCTCCTCCCTGATGTTGATGACCGACGGCGTTGTCCCCGCAAANGATGGTCGAGGCTACGTGCTTCGGCGTCTGCTTCGACGCAGCATNCGTTCGATGCGTCTACTGGGTGTGCACGAGGCCAGTTTCCCCGCACTGTTCGNGGCATCGAGGGACGCCATGTCTGCNGCGTACCCGGACGTCGCTCAGGAATACGACCGCGTGCGTGGACTGGCGGTTGCGGAAGAAGAATCCTTCCTCAAGACCCTGGAATCGGGAACCAGCATTTTGGATGTCGCGGTTGCCGAGACCAAGACAGCAGGTGGCGCGCTCCTCGCTGGCGATACGGCCTTTGTCTTGCACGATACCTACGGGTTCCCCATTGACCTCACCCTGGAAATCGCAGAAGAGTCGGGACTGTCTGTTGATCGCGAGGGCTTTGATGCGTTGATGACTCAGCAGCGCGACCGGGCGAAAACTGATGCCAAGTCAAAGAAATCCACGCTGGCCGATCTCTCCGTCTATCGAGAATTTCGCGCGTCAGGTGAGACGGTGTTTACCGGCTATGACTCATTGGAGACCAGCTCTCAGGTGCTCGGCATCATTCACGATGGCGTCAGCGTTACCCGCGCCTCTGAGGGACAAAGTGTGGAGGTCATTCTTGCCGAAACTCCCCTTTACGCAGAGTCTGGAGGGCAGGTATCCGACCACGGTGTGCTTCGAGGCGACAGCGCGATTGCCCGAGTCCTCGACGTGCAAAAACCCGTACCGGGGCTCATCAGTCACACCGTGACGCTCGAGGCGGGCGACATGGCGGTCGGTGACGTGCTCGTTGCCGAGGTGGATGCGCTGAATCGGTACGAGGGCGCCAGGGCACACTCCGCGACCCACCTGGTCCATGCCGCGCTGCGAGACACACTGGGACCCCATGCGACTCAGGCGGGATCTCTCAACCGCGCCGGCTATATGAGGTTGGATTTTTCTTGGAACCAGGCACTAGCGGACGATGCGGAGCAGTCCATCGAGAGCATTGTTAATGCGTCCATTCGCGATGATCTTGAGGTAACAACGCGGATTTTGCCCGTCGATGAGGCAAAAGCCTTAGGGGCAATGGCACTGTTTGGTGAGAAGTATGGCGACACCGTACGCATGGTGGACATCGGTGGTCCTTGGTCTCGAGAGCTATGTGCGGGAACGCATGTTCGGCGATCCTCGCAAATTGGCGTTGTCACCATTCTGGGGGAGTCTTCGGTCAGCTCGACGGCGCGGCGCATCGAAGCACTAGTCGGTACCGCGGCCGTGGAGAACTTCTCGGTCGAAAAAGCCATTATGCGCCGCCTCACGAGCCTGCTCAAAACCCCTCGCGAGGAAGTCCCCGCGAGAGTCCAGGAGCTTGTCGAGCAGGTAAAGAACCTGGAAAAGAAGGTCGCCCAAGCCGGGAACGCGGGTCTTCAAGCGATGGTCCCATCGCTCGTCGGCCAGCTGAAGAAGGGCCCGGTGTCCTCCCTTGTCGTGGAGGTTGAGGGAGTTCACAGCGCAGATGAACTGCGAACCCTGACCGCCCAGGTCTCGAGTGCGCTTGGTTCCGAGCCTCATATCGTGGCGTTGGGCGCAATTGTGGATGGCAGAGGAACTGTTGTGGTCGCAGCGTCCGCCGACGCGGTCGCGCGCGGCGCGCACGCGGGTGACCTCGTCAAAATTGCGTCAGCCACCATGGGTGGTGGTGGCGGTGGAAAACCGGGAATGGCTCAGGGTGGTGGCCCCGATGGGAGCGCGTTGAGCGAGGCTCTTGCCGCCATGAATACCTCTATCGAGAGCGTGCGGTGAGGCGAGGCCCGCGATTGGGCATCGACGTGGGCACTGTCCGCGTAGGAATAGCGCGCAGCGACCCAGAGGGTCTCCTTGCCGTTCCGGTATCGACCGCGCAGCGCGCTGATGCTCTTGCCGAGATTGTCAGGCTCGTCGATGAGTTGGGAATCCTCGAGGTAGTGGTGGGACTTCCGGTCTCGCTCTCTGGCGGTCACACCGCATCGACTGACGATGCGTCGAGTTTTGCGCGTGACCTTGCCCACGCGCTCGAGGTTCCCGTCCGGATGATTGATGAACGCCTGAGCACTGTTCAAGCCTCAGCGAGCCTTCACGCCTCCGGTCGCAATCAGAAGAAACAGCGGGGAGTTATCGACCAGGCTGCCGCTGTTATTCTTTTGCAACATGCGCTGGATAGCGAGCGAACTCAGGGGGTGGAGCCGGGACATCGTGTGATGTGACCCGCGCGGACAATGAGTAGCGACTCTGATTTCGACAAAATTTTCAATACGCTCCCCGGGGAGGGGGCAGCGAGCGCACCGTTGCGTCCCCGGCGCGAAGTTCGGGATGCTCCGCGTCCACCGCGACGAAACGTGGCCAAGAGAGTTTTTGCCGGGATATCTATCGCGGTGTTGGTGCTCGCGGGAACCGGGGTCTGGCTGCTGTGGAACGAATACGGCACGCGCATCGTCAATTACTTTGCCGAGGAAGACGTCGCCAACTTTGAAGGCGGTGGAGCGGAGCCCGTCATCGAAATTGTGGTGAGCCCGGGAGATATTGGCGAGACGGTTGCCCGACACCTGGCTGACGAAGGTGTGACGGCGTCGTTTGAAGCTGTCTATGAACTCCTGCTCCAGGACCCGACAATCACGTTCCAACCCGGTACCTATCGCCTGCTCACGGGTATGTCCGCCGACAGCGCCATCGCCGCTCTTCGAGATCCGAATAATCGCGTGCAGATTGAGATCCTCCTTACCGAGGGCATCACCATGCAACGTGCGCTTGAAATCATCGCCGAGAAGGCGTCGCTTCCACTTGATTCGCTCACCGAAGCGGTATCCGATCCTGCAGCGTATGGAATAGATTCGCCCAGCGGAAACCTCGAGGGTTACCTTTTTCCTGCGACCTACCGATTTGAACCTGGGGCTACAGCGACAGACATCGTCGGTCGTATGGTGGACGAGGTCAAGAGCCGCCTCTCAGATGCGGGTATTCCTGAGGAAGACTGGCACGCGACACTGACCCTCGCCTCGATTGTTCAGCGTGAGGCTCGTTTCGAGGACGATTTCTACAAAGCGTCTCGTGTGTTTACGAACAGGCTCGATATTGGGATGCCACTGCAGTCGGATGCGACCGTGACGTACTGGACGGGTAAGTACGACAGCGCCAGCACCACGGACGCCGATCGCGCCGACGAATCAAACCCGTACAACACGTACGTCCATACGGGCCTGCCCATCGGCCCCATTTCGCTTCCTGGAGAATTGGCGATTGATGCAGCTGTGTCCCCTGCAGAAGGCGACTGGTTGTATTTCGTGTCTGTCGATTTACGCACGGGGGAGACAATCTTCTCGGAGACGTATGCTGAGCACCTCCGTGCGGTCGATATCTGGTTGTCCTGGTGTCGGGAGAGTGACGAGAATGGCGCATACTGCTGAGTCATTCTGTGAAGTCTGGGGAAGCCCGGTCGCACATTCGCTCTCCCCGGCCCTGCACCGCGCTGCCTATGAGTCCTCGGTCTCGACTGGGACTACCGCTACCGCGATGTCACCTCCGAGACTCTTGCCCTTACGTGGGAGCAGCGAGGTTCTGCACTCGCTGGTCTGTCGCTCACGATGCCACTGAAGGAGGACATTGTGGCCCTGGTTGAGGCCGGCGACCCCATCGTGGCGAAGCTCCAGGCGGCGAACACCGTGTACAGAGTGGATGGCGTGCCGACGTTGTCGAATACGGACCCCTTCGGGGTGGAACAGGCTTTGGGCCACCACGGCGTGAGCGCGGACTATGCCTGGATTNTGGGCGCAGGAGCCACCGCTCGTGCGGTCGGTTANGCGCTGCTGCAGCGCGGGACGACACGGGTGACGCTCTGTGTTCGCAACCCTGAACGGGCGCACCACACCGCTGAGGTGATGAGCCACTGGGGGCTTGACGTCNAGGTCGTGCCGNTGACGGAGTTGGACAGTGTCGATCTTCCCCAGCTTGTTGCCTCGACGCTGCCGGGCAATGCTGGTGGTCTTCCTGCGATGCCAGAGCGTGTTGTGGCGACTGCGGCGTTGTTTGATGTTGCCTATTCGCCCTGGCCTTCCGCTTTTGCCCACCAATGGGGAAACTCGCCGCAACCGATTGTGTCTGGCCTATGGATGCTGGCCTACCAGGCTCTGGCGCAGATCCGGTTGTTTGTTCACGGGGACGTGTCGCGACCTCTGAGTGCTGAGGACGCCGTCTTTCGCGCCATGACCGATGCTGTGGGACTGAATTCTGGCTCATAACCAGGCGCTGGCATGAAAGAATGTGGTCATGCTTCGTTGGATAACTGCAGGGGAATCGCACGGGCCTGAACTCGTGGGCGTAGTCGAAGGGTTCCCTGCGGGGGTTCCTATCCTGATTGAGGACATTCAACGCGATCTCGCCAGGCGTCGGCTCGGGTACGGTCGGGG